>Ga0315281_10001071_pt1 | contig 40015 bp, 33 predicted proteins | sample YL17G07_0_MG_FD_204540 | JGI IMG/M metagenome (GOLD analysis project Ga0315281, IMG submission 204540) | Sediment microbial communities from Yellowstone Lake, YNP, Wyoming, USA - YL17G07_0 | ecosystem: Environmental > Aquatic > Freshwater > Lake > Sediment | place: USA: Wyoming | collected...
TTTCCCAGAGTACCTTTAGCCAACTGCGGAATGAGCCGAATATGAATGGGTGTTCGAACAAGCGCGCGCGCTTCTGTTGAGCCATGGTACCTCCTTTTCGTTATCAACGGGTTGAGGCGGAAGGAAGTAGGCCTTTCTTTTCCAGGTAGCTCATGATTTGTTGAGCGCATTCTTCCAAATTACATATATCGGTCTCCACGACTATTTCGGGGGCCGGGGGCTCTTCATAGGGGGCACTAATACCGGTAAATTCCTTAAGCTCGCCTTTACGTGCTTTCTGCCAAAGCCCTTTGGGGTCGCGCTTCTCACACTCGTCTACCGAACATTTACAATAGACCTCAATGAACCTACCCTGCGGGTTCAATGCTCTTGCCTGGTCTCTATCCTCCCGGTATGGGGAAATGAAAGCGGTGATTGCAATCACGCAGGCATCGGCAAACAGCTTGGCGACCTCACCAAGACGTCGAATATTCTCCTTTCGGTCCTCAGGCGAGAATCCGAGGTTCTTATTAAGACCGTGCCGAACATTGTCCCCGTCCAGCACGTAGGAATTGCAGGCTCTCTCAAACAGGCGTCGTTCCACCTCGTGGGCTAAGGTGGATTTGCCGGAACTGGGCAGGCCCGTAAACCATAGGACGATTCCTTTGTGCCGGTTTCTCGTTTCCCTATCTGCCTGAGTCACCAAGGGTTTGTGCCAGGTTATGTTCGTGCTCTTTTGCTCTGTCATCTCCTCTTCCTTTCCCAAGTCTATTCTCTGATTTCCGAGGGCGCCGAAATCACAGGGTTTGCTCAGAAGCAGGCGCTCTTCTTGATAGCTATATATATCTTCTGATACTGATGAGCTTAGAAAAGTTACACCGATCTTAATATAATCTGCACAATTTGCAGACTAATTCCTCACCCAGGTGCACCATTAGCTTGAACCAGGTAAACAGGCAAACAAATAGGCAGTTGATTAAAAATGCACCTGAGCCGGTTATAAACCTTTGGTAAGAAACGTCGGTTTATAACAGACCTGATGAATAAGTGGGCTGCCGCATTAACGGCAGTTAAGAACCGAGCCAGCCCGCCAGCCGCTCAATTACAATAGTCGATATCGACTATGTGCAGATTATACCACTTTTGTCAACAGCTTGCAGGAGTACCATTCTGGCTCTTGGTTTGCCTAGCATTGTCTATCTGTGATACTATCTAGACCACCTGAGTGAAATCTTAATGGGATAACCATTTGGAGGTAATATTGAGGAACAGCTATGTATGACTACAAATTCGCTGGTGCATCTCTGACAGCATGGGCGCAGCTTCGTCATACTTGGATAGCAGTGAACAGGGTAACTGAGACCAGGCTCGGCGAGATAGGTGCAACGCCGGAAAGTATTGGTATACTGTGGGCTTGTAGGGATTTTCCTGGCCCCTTACGCCCTGCCGAGATAGCACGACTGGTATTTCGGGCACCGCACACTGTTGCGGGATTGCTCAAACGGATGGAGAAGGAGGGACTTGTAGTAAGGATACCCAAGAAACCGGGACATCCGTACACCGAAGTGAAACTCACCCGCAAGGGTAGAAAAGCCTGCGCGCCAGCCATAGAGATTTTGAAGGATGTGATTGCCGAGACTATGTCCGTTATGTCAGACGAAGAGCTCGAACAGCTTGGGGAATTGATCAGGCCACTGCAACTGAAAGCGCTTGAGATGCTTAATATGAAGTTGAAGACGTCCCCAGGAAACCCTGAAGCAGTCACTATGCCAGTAAAAGTACATAAGAGAAACGAGAACAAATAGAAGTGTACCTTCAATTTAATGTTATATAAACACTGGGATAGCTTATATTAGTCCCTGCTTCCGGTCTCTGATCTGCCTGATCTGTAATATCATGAATATCCCTTGACTAGCCAGTAACCTTTTGGTTATGCATTAGCGTTGCTCTACTTTCAGGCTTCGCCTGAAGCAATGGGGGTGTGGTATGCGTGTACTGATCACTGGCGGGACCGGACACCTGGGGATTGGTGTTTGCAGAGCCTTTGTAAAAGACGGATTCAATGTGCGCCTGCTGTGTCATAAAAAGCAGGGCAAGAGTTTAGGTTCAGATTTGGAGATCGTATGGGGTGACATAACCCAGCCTGATTCGGTCAAGAAAGCTTTGAATGGAGTAGATGCGGTAGTCCACATGGCAGGACTCGTACAGCCATTGACCGAGGCAAAACCTGAACTGGCCACCAGGGTCAATGTTGAGGGCACTCGGACGGTAGTGAACTTGGTCAAAGAGCGGGCGGAGAGAGTGCCCTTTGTGTTCACGTCATCGGCTGCTGTTTACGGTCCGTGCCCGGACGCCACCGGGCTGCTTCACCCTGATCGTACTCCCTGCAACCCCACATCTGTCTATGCCGAGACTAAGCTCAGGTCAGAAAACTTGATTAAAGAGTCAGGGATCGGATACGTGATCTTGCGCTTGACCTCAGTACCGGACCCGAGGCGTAGAATCAGTGATTTTAAGACCCAGATGTTCACCATACCCCTGAAGAACCGGGTGGAGTTCTGCCACGCAGACGACCTGGCTCTCGCAATACTTAATGCTGTGAAGAACTTCGACAGGGTGGAAGGCAGCACCCTAATGATTGGCGGCGGCCCCAGCCAACAGATGCTGTTCGAAGATATGCTGCGAGCTACTCTGAATACCTTTGGACTGCCCTTGCCGCCGCGCCATAAGTTCTCCGAGGAGCCATTTCCCCTACACTGGTACGATACAACCAAATCGCAGGAACTGCTCAAGTATCAGCACAAGACCCTGGACGACTACTGCCGCGACTTAGCAAGCCAATTTCCTGCCCCCCTCATAACCCTGATGCGCCACTTTATCGGCCCGGTCTTCGGCAGGATCATAGTCCGGGTGGTGTAGCGAATTATCTGAGAGGAGCGACCTCAGACCGTGACAACTTAATCAGAAGGCAAGGACTCGGGTTTTTGAATGCACAGCGACCCCTTGACTGGGATTTCGACTCCTTGACCTCTGCACTTTAAAAACATGTGATGACTATGTGATATCTATGTGAGCTTTTTGTGAGGACAAAAGAGGTATGAGTTAGGGACTCATCACCAAGACCCTCGACCAGCGGCATTATAACAAACAGGGCTTCTTCTGCAATTTCTGTGATGTGGGTGTGATGTAGATGTGATGCAATTGCAACTGCGTAAGGAGGGGCTGATACAATGCCTCCGCAATCTGTGGGAACACGATACATCGAAAGAAGTACTTTGAGCACCAGAAACATGAGCATCTTTATGCCACGGGGGGGCTATGTTTAAGTGACCCACATGCTCCACAGCAGGTTGTCAGGTGCTTCGGTCTCATCTTCGGATAATGCATTGGCTTGCCTCAAATTCTCCGTCTGCTTTGAATTCTTGACCGATGCTGCTCTTTGTTACCTCTTGTCCAGCTATTTGTAGATACCTGCGTAGCTCTATATGGACGAGATGTCGGTAGCCTACGGTGACTCGATGCCATTTCTGCCTCCTTGATTATGTTTTTCTTGGACGCCATCTTTCTAACAGAAGTTGCAAAGTATCCAAGTCAGTAGTAGAATACTCTCCCAGCACAAAGAATTGCCATTCTCGCCACTGAGCGTCACGAGCTTCGAGAAGCGTGAGAACGGCTTACGCGGCCCGGTGGCCGTTATAAAGGCCCGGGGGTAGGAGGGAAAGGCACTGAGTCGAATAACGGTCCTGATTGTTGTAATAGCACTGGCTTTGGGCCTGATAGTATACGTTGCAAGCCCGCTTCCTGTTCAGGCTGCCACACCGGGAATTTCCGTAAGCCCGCCGACTGGAGTTCCGGGGAGCTGGGTAACTGTTACCGGTTCCGGTTTTGTCGGCAATGAAACCGGCATTGCCGTAACCTATGACGGCATTCCCGTTGCCCGCGGTATCACCGCCAACCCCGATGGTGGCTGGGGCGCTACATTTGTTGTGTCAGCTTCAACCTCCGGTTCACATAGCATTGACGCATATGGCTCTGTGACCACGGCGGCGAGCGTCCCCAATGTGACCTTCACTGTAACTCCGAGCATATCTATTAGCCGGTCAAGCGGGGCTGCAGGGAGTTCGGTAACTGTTACCGGCTCAGGTTTTGGCGCCAGTGAAACCGGCATTACCGTAACCTATGATGGTACTCCTGTTGCCCAGAGTATCACCGCCAACCCCCAGGGTGGCTGGAGCGCTGCCTTTGAGGTCCCGGCATCTACCTCGGGCTCACACAGCATCGATGCCTACGGCTCTGTCACCACGCCGGCGAGCGTCCCCAATATGACCTTCACTGTAACAGCAGGCATATCTATTAGCCGATCGAGTGGGGTTGCAGGGAGTTCGGTAACTGTTACCGGCTCAGGTTTTGGCGCCAGTGAAACCGGCATTACCGTAACCTATGACGGTACTCCTGTTGCCCAGGATATCACCGCTAACTCCGAGGGTGGCTGGAGCGCTACATTTGTCGTGCCAGCTTCAGTTTCTAGTTCACATAGCATCGGCGCATATGGTTCTGTGACCCCGGTGGCGAGCATCCCCAAAATGACCTTCACTGTAACTGCAGGCATATCTATTAGCCGGTCAAGCGGGGTTGGGGGGGCGGTAACTGTTACCGGCTTGAGTTTTGGCGCTAGTGAAACCGGCATTACCGTAACCTATGATGGCACTCCTGTTGCCCAGGGTATCACCGCCAACTCCGATGGTGGCTGGAGCGCTGCCTTTGTTGTGCCAGCTTCAGCCTCCGGTTCACATAGCATTGACGCATATGGCTCTGTCACCACGGCGGCGAGCGTCCCCAATATGACCTTCACTGTAACAGCAGGCATATCTATTAGCCGATCGAGTGGGGTTGCAGGGAGTTCGGTAACTGTTACCGGCTTAGGTTTTGGCGCTAGTGAAACAGGCATTACCGTGACCTATGATGGCACTGCTGTTGCCCAGAGTATCACCGCCAACCCCCAGGGTGGCTGGAGCGCTGCCTTTGAGGTCCCGGCATCTACCTCAGGCTCACATAAAATCGGCGCCTACGGCTCGCTTACCCAGACAACCAGCGCTAGCGAGGTAGGCTTTAACATCGGAGCTGCCATCTCAGTAAGCCATGACTATGGATATGCGGGAGAGACGGTTGACGTTACAGGCTCCGGCTTTAGTGCAAACGCTCCTATCAGACTTAGTTATGACGATGAAGAGATTCCTGCGCAAGGGGAGACCACGGACTCTTCTGGCAGCTTCGGCGAGTCAATCACAATTCCCAAGTCAGTGCACGGTCCTCACACTATCATGGTTACGGATAATCAAAACAATAGCTCTAAAGTCACATTCACCATGGAAAGCACGCCGCCCGCCGTACCTAGGCCGCTATCCCCTGGAGACGGCGCCAGGATAGGTCTCCTGGGGGGAATCAAACCGACCCTGAAGTGGACTGGCGTCACTGATCCCAGCGGGGTTACATACACTCTTGAAGTGGATACAAGCTCCGACTTCTCTCAGCCAATCCTCCAGATAACAGACATCAACGGCAACAGCTATACGCTCACCTCGGCGCAGGCCCTGTCCCGAGGTGAGTACTATTGGCGGCTGGAAGCCATTGACGGTGCCTCCAACGAGAGTGGCTGGTCCCAGCCATGGTTGCTCAAGTCTGGCCTAATGGCGCCCTGGACTTTGGCTATCATAATTATCCTTGCGGTAGCAGCGGTTGGTACAATAGCATACTTCCTCGTGGTTCGTCTGCGACGGAGAAGGGCTCAGTTTATTCCGGTCCCTGCAGTCGATATTTCCGAGGTTACCCCGGGGTGGCTGCGATTGCCCCAAGCTGAGGAGGCCATTAAGAACAAGGCTTTGCCCCGGAGACTAGCTCTACCGCAGCCTACGAAGAGGGGAAAGATGATGTCCGGGGAAGAACTGGCCCGCCTCAAAGTCATTTTAGATTTTGCGCAGTCCTTGCCGTTGGCGGAGGCAGGCTATACCGTGAACTGGCTGGTTGATTTGCTGCAGAGCAGTACGGGGGTTGAGGTGTCCGCTCCGGTTTACGAACAATTGCTCGAGGGCGAAGTCCAGGTGCATTATGAGCCGACATGGATGCGCCATCCCACTTACCAGGAGCTGACGACTTTGCTGCGCGGGCAACCCCTGCTACAGGATTTGAACGCTTTCGTTGACTTAGTTAACCGCTGTGCTTCGGAAGCCACTGTGTTACTCCAGGAAATCCGTCGGGATGCGATAGCAGAAATTCCATCAGACTCTCTGGCAAAGGGTGGCTGGGAATTCGTCTCAGCGATTTACTCTGATGCGCTCAGCTGGTTCCTAGGCAAGTCTTTGCGTGACCCTGCGGGAAAGGACTATATTTTGAAGCCCGGCGAAGAGGGCGGAACGATCTGGTTATGGGGCGAGGACAATACGACTTTCGCTGTGCCCCTCGTACAGGTGCTCAACGAGAATGAAGCCTCAGCAGCTCGAGATCTTCATTTAAAGCTACGCCGCACTTATAGGAACAGCGACAGGGCGAGGCAACTTGTCAGCATGATGACTCAGGTTGAGATGCAGCGGGATAGGCTGGTGAACGCCTTTAGCCAGGCCTTTAGCCAATTTGCTCGCTCCATCCAATAGGCGTCCAGCCTGGGGCACCTGATCTTCTGGCCTTTTTCCATTTCTCATATTTACCTTACTTCAAATCATATTTCAGGATGGTCACAAGGGCATTCTTTTATGGCATGGAAGGTTTGTCTCGTAGTGCAGAACCCCGCTTACCAGCCCAAAAACGGTATCGACCCCCTCAACCTCCTTGAGATACTTTGCTACCAAGTGACCGCCATATATCTCTCCCATCTTATATACACCTCCGCAATACATTCCCTGGCAGAAATCTTGAGCTCTATGTCCCCAATAATACCTGCTTACACCTGTACCGCTTTCAGCCCTTCGTAATATCTGGGAAGACCCATAAGAGATTGACCTCCATCAACATAAATGATTTGTCCCGTAACCCAGTCAGCATACTCAGATGCAAGAAACAATGCTACCTTTGCAATGTCCTCAGGGTAGCCAAACCTACCCATGGGCGTATGGTCCAAGAAGGCCTCTTTCAAGCCAGGTAGGTTGTAAAACCCCTCTGTTAGGGGTGTCATTGTGGCGCCAGGCCCGATCGCGTTAACAGTGATCCCATGGGGCCCAAGTTCTAACGCAGCAGCGCGTGTGAACATCGATAGCCCGCCTTTAGATGCGCAATAAGCTGCAATGCCTGTTGTAGGCATCGCGGAATTGACCGAGGCTATGTTTATGATTTTTCCGCGAGTGCCCCTCTGAAGCATGACTTTCACCGCTTCCTTTGTGCACAAGAATGTACCTTTGAGATTCACATCGAGGACATTATCCCATTCTTCTACAGGCATCTCCCAGAAGTAGTTCATGCCGCTAATGCCTGCATTGTTCACCAGAATATCTATTGTGCCGAATTTCCGGACAACTTTGGTTACCATATTTCTAACTTCGTTTTCAACTGAGACATCTACGATAATTCCTTGTACTCTACCACTGTAATTAGCTTTCAGTCCTTGGGTTGTATTCTTTAATTGGTCTTGATTATTATCACAGATTGCAACTTTGGCCTCTGCAGCGAGGAAAGCCTTGGCTATGCCGAGCCCAATGCCCCTGGCCCCTCCGGTGATCAAAGCCACTTTGTCCTTGATACTTAAACTCATTTTGCCCCCTTTCTCGCCAACGAGAGGTATTCTGATGACGTAATCATTTTTAAATCTTGTATCGTCAAAAGACGGTCAAGGTGGCAAATAAATTAAAGGGAAAAGGAGCAAGGCACTTCGGTAAGTCGTCTATCTTCTTTAATTAAAACCTGAGCCTCTTTTTTGCTGCCTTTAAGAGGTCCTCTCTGAACTTGGGATGGGCAATCTCGATAAGAGCCAGGGCGCGCTCCCTTTCATTAAGCGGCGCAAGGTTGGCTATACCCCACTCCGTCACTATATACTGCGCGTAGTGCCTCGGCACGGTCACCCTTGCTCCCTGCGTCAGATAGGGCACGATGCGCGATTTCTTACCACCCTCGTAGGTGCTGGGCATGATGTTAATTGCCTTGCCCCCTTCAGACCAGTAAGCCCCTATCACAAAGTCAAGCTGGCCACCCGGCCCAGACCGCATCGAATCGCCAAAAGACTCCGAGGCGATAGTTCCCACAAGGTCAACCTCGGCAGAGCCGTTTATGGCCACCAGGTTTTTCTCCTGGCAAAGCAAGGGAATAGAGTTGGAATATGAAGCACAATAAAACTCGACCATGGGATTGTTGCCCAGAAAGTCGTAAAGCTCCTTGTCGCCAACGGTGAAGGACGTGATAATCTTATTCGGATGAGTAGTTTTATATTTACAATTGACAAGGCCTTTCTCGACAAGCAGGTGGGTGCCCTGGGGAGCCATCTCTGTGTGAATCCCCAGGTCCTTGAGATCACTGTTTGCAATAAGCTTGGATATCTGGCCCGGGACTGCGCCTATCCCTACCTGAAGGCAGTCCCTGTCCCTGAGCAGGCTCACCACGTTCGCTGCAATCTTTTTGTGCACCTCTGATGGCTCCGGAAGTGGAGGCGAAAATAGAGGCTCGTCTATCTCGACGAAATTCTTGAACCGGCTGACGTGGTAGTGCGAATTTCCATAGGTATGCGGCATGTTCGGGTTGACCTCGCCAATAACCACAGCGCCCTGATCAATGATATCCGGTGTAAAGAACAGATCGAGCCCCAGCGATACATACCCGTGGTCGTCTGGCGGGCTTACCTGGGTGATGATGACCATCCTGCGGGGATCGACAGCTTGCCGCTTCTTCGCCACAACGCCCACAGTGGAGCTTTGGATGGGCACGAAGGTCGTAATCCCCGCTTCATGTTGCCACATGGTAAGCTGATTATAGAAGCCGCACATCATATCAAAGGTTTTCATGTACTCGGGAGCAAAAATTTTATAGGGATGAAATACAAGTGCATTGATGTACTGAATGTCCTTGAGCTCATCCTTCCGGTCCGCGACTGCGTCCATCGCAGCCGTGGACGGCTCACCCAAGCCAATGGGAGTTAACAGCCGGTCTCCCGATTTCACAACTCTGGCCGCCTCTTTATGACTGCACAGCTTCGACCTGTATGCATCTCTCCAATTCATCTTGAACCTCCCAATTGCGAAATAGAATCCCAGTGTACCGATGCCACGTATGTACTGCTAAACTAGAGTCAAAGGCCGGCAGAGCTTGGCCTGTTATCTATGGTAGATTATTTTAAGGTATTAGAGAGGAGTTGCATTATAACCTATCAATCCACAACAAACAACTGATATCAAGCATATCGAAGTCAAACCAGAACTGCAAGAGTATGAGAACGGCACGCTGCTACAAAAACACTCAGTTCGGAGAAGCTCGCTGTGAAAACATTCTTTGGCAAAAATAATATGGTATAATGTGCGCCACCAAAATCGAGAGATGGCAATGGATGTCAAACGCATCAAAGAAGGCACGGTTAGAGGCCAGAGGACGTATGCTTTGGGTCTGGATTTCAGTACGCAAGCCGTCAAGATAGTGGTCCTGGATGTGCATTCTGCGGAGGTCCTTTACTCCGGTAGCTTCAACTATGATAATGCCTTTGAATACTACGGCACTCAGGGTGGCGTGTTGCCGGTGGAGCAGCTTGAGATAAGACACACTTCACCATTCATGCTTATTGAGGCACTCGATCTCGCCTTCAGGAGATTGCATGAAGGTGATGTGGACATGTCCTGCATTAAGGCCGTAAAGAGCGATGCTATGCAGCACTGTACAGTGTATACCGACGCGTCTTTAGGTGAGCGTGTTGCAGTCCTCAATCCTCATCAGTATCTACATCTACTGCCCCAACTTGGGTCAAGTATTACAAGGAAAACATCACCCATCTGGGAAGATCGGTCTCCGGTAAAGGAAGCGGCATATCTCGCGAGTGCACTTGAGAAATACGGCTCTATACAAGCGTTCACTGGAAACAGGGCAGAGTTACGATTTCCCGCAGCCCAGATCCTGAAGTGGGCGAGTCAGTCTCCTCAAGAATATTATCAGACTGCACATGTCTTCTTATTGAGTGCCTTCTTGACCTCGATTCTGGCTGGAAAGATCATGGCCGTTGACACTGGTGATGGCTGGGGAACTAATTTGAACACTCTTGATATCAAGCACCCGGGATGGAGCAATGTTGTCTTGAAGGTGGCAAATGATTATTTGGATAGCCGAAAGACAGGGTTGTCCCTGCAGGACAAGCTTGGTGAGATGGCCCACTTTGATACACCGGTTGGTAAGATTAGCCCCTATTTTGTCAAAAAGTATGGGATCAACCCTGATGCCATGGTTCTGGCTGGCACTGGGGACAACCCGGCAACGCTGCTCGGATGTGGTGGACGCGCAGTCATTTCTTTGGGGAGTAGCTATACTATCAATGGGGTAATGCAGAAGATCACACCTTCCTTGACTGGCGAGTACAACGTATTCGGATATACACACGGCAAAGCCATGGCCCTAACTGTCTTTACGAATGGTGCAAAGGTGCATGAATTCTTCTTAGAAAAATACATTTCCCGAGGAAAAGGTGTGAGTGGGCTGGAGAAAAACTGGGATGCATATATCGCTGCAGCAGGCGAGGCAATCATGCGGGAAGACGAGAAACTGATGCTGCCATATCTGATAGGTGAGTCCGTACCTCTCCGACCGAGAGGCTTTGTGCGGGAGGGTTTTGATGAGCTAGATGCAGAGGTAAATATTCGTGCCTTGCATATATCTCAAGCACTCTCCTTGCGGCTGCACTCCGGTCATTTGAGTCATGCAGGTGTGCTCTGTTTAGTAGGTGGTGGAGCTAAGAACCGTTTCCTCAGGCAGCTGATTACGGACACTTTCAATAGTGAAACTTATGCTATTAGAAATGCTGATCTTGCCGCGGCGTTTGGATGCGCAGTGAGCGGCGCAAGGTATCTTCTAGATATCTCGTACGAAGATGCTGCTAGTAAGTTTGTCGAGGTGGACAGAGGGTCTTTTATGTATCCTCTCAGGCAAAACCAATCCTCAATAAGGACGTTGCTACAAAGATACGAGGCACTCCAAAAGAGTACAAATACACAATGAAACTGTGAACGGCTATGTTAATGTCGAAAGGGGTACTGTAAAGATGGCAAGATTCAAGTTCCCCGGTGAGTGGGGTGCACTCAAGGAAAATGTGCCACTTACAAAAGAACGCGTTGAAGAAGAGGCTAAAAACTTGCTGGCTCAGATGAGTCTCGAAGAGAAGATTAAACAGATGTCAGGTGACACACCGCTTCTACGCGGCTTAATAGAGCTAGGAGTAGCCTACAACAGACGCCCGTTACCAGCAGGTGAGAACGTGCGACTATCAATTCCAGCATTACGATTCAGTGACGGCCCACGAGGAGTGGTCATGAACCACTCAACCTGTTTTCCCGTTGCCATGGCCCGCGGCGCTTCATGGGATACCAATCTCGAAGAGCGGATCGGTGATGCGATGGGCGTCGAGGCCAGATCGCAGGGAGCCAACCTGTTTGCTGGTGTGTGTATTAACCTGCTAAGACATCCTGCCTGGGGTCGGGCCCAGGAGACTTACGGAGAAGATACCTATCATATTGGAGAGATGGGAGCTGCCTGTGTGAAAGGTGTTCAGCGCCATGTTATGGCTTGCATCAAGCATTTTGCTGCTAACAGCATTGAGAGGGCACGTTTCCGCGTTGACGTCCGAATTAGTGAGAGAACGTTACGGGAAGTCTACCTGTCGCATTTCAAGCGCTGTGTGGACGAAGGTGTTGCCTCCGTAATGAGCGCCTATAACAAGGTCAACGGCCATTATTGCAGTCACAATCGTCATCTGCTTCGCGATATCCTGAAAGAGGAGTGGGGGTTCGAAGGTTTTGTGGTATCAGACTTTCTCTTTGCCGTCCATAATGGAGAAGCGGCCAACGCAGGCCTTGATATCGAGATGCCCCTTGCTATTCATTTCGGGAAAAAGTTGACGAGACTTGTCCGAAGAGGCACAGTTTCTGAGGATGTAATTGATGATGCAGTGCTGCGCATCCTAAAGCAGAAGATCAGGTTTGCCCAGATAGGTGAGCCAGGTAAATATGCGTTGCAGGCTATAGTTAGCTCAGAGCACAAGGCGCTGGCCAGGGAAGCCGCCCAAAAATCTATAGTGTTACTCAAAAACGATTTTGTAGCAGGCGCCAAGAAGCGGATACTCCCGGTCGATGTTGCCCATCTTAGTCGCATCGCAATCATAGGCAAGCTCTCTACCAAACCAAACACCGGTGATAGAGGTAGCAGCATGGTCAGGCCACCCTACGTAATTCCGCCGCTTGAGGGAATTCGGGCGGCGGTGCCACAGGATTGTGAGGTCATGTACAGCGATGGAAGAATTATAAGAAAAGCCGTCGATATCGCGCGCAAAGCAGATATATCAGTGATTATTGTTGGACACACCCACAGGGATGAAGGTGAATACCTATTCACCAAGGGTGGTGATAGGGATGTACTCACCCACAAACCGCATGATGAGACTTTGATCTTACGGACTGTTGCTGCAAATCCAAATACGGTAGTGGTCCTCATGGGAGGCAGCGCCATAATCACTGAATCATGGCGTGAAAAGGTTCCTGCTCTGTTAATGGCATGGTATCCCGGCATGGAAGGGGGAAATGCCTTAGCGGATATCCTTTTTGGGAAGGTGAATCCGTGTGCAAAGCTGCCATGTGCATTTCCCAGATCTGAGAGCCAGCTCCCATTCTTTCACAAACACGCAAGATCTATCAAGTACGGCTACTTTCACGGCTACCGGCTCATGGATAAGCAGGGGCAAGTGCCTGCCTTCCCCTTTGGTTTTGGCCTCAGCTACACCACTTATGCATATAATAACCTTCAGATTGACCCGGTTGAAATCAATCCAAACGGGACTCTCAGGGTGAGTGTGGACATTACCAATAAGGGTAATATCACTGGTGAAGAGGTAGCACAGCTCTACGTCGGGTATGATGGTTCGCGTGTGGAGAGACCGGTCAAAGAACTGAAAGGATTTTCAAAGGTTCATCTCGCACCAGGACAAACGCAAATTGTGAATTTCGTGCTTACGGCCAGACAGCTAGCCTACTATGACGAGCAGCAAGGCGATTGGGTTGTGGAACCACTCACTTATACCGTCTATGTAGGCCCATCCTCCAGGACAGAGGAATCGCTCAGCGTCAAGTTCCGTATTCGTGGATAATGCGTATCGAGCACCATGGTTCTCGGGTGTTAGCGGCGATCATTGTGGTGAGCTGCATTTGCCCGATGAAAACACACCACTCGTAGGAGGCACGTATGGCAGAAAAGAAATCCTTGCACAGCATATGCGCCTGGACATTCAATGCAGGGAAGGGCGGGTTTACACCAGCGCATATTCGCCCCTCCTGGGAAGCTTCTCGGTTCGACACCATCGCTAAGATCAAGCTGGTCAGGGATAAGATCATCCCGAGGTTGCCCAAGCATATCCAGATAGGCTTTGAAATGCACTACGACTATGAGTTCAACGACGAAACAGGTGGCGAGATAGCTGATGCTCTGATCGAAGCCGGGATATCGCTCGCGTTGACGACCCCGGGTGCGCACGCCCACTTCGGCTATGGAGGAATCGCCTCGCTCGATCCTGGCGAACGTGCCGCGGCGCTCGACTACTGCCGGAAGGCCGTGGGACTGACGTGCGATCCGCTGCGCAAGGCATGGCATGCGGACGCTGACAAGGGACCCACCCTGGTTATCTGGAACGGGTCATTCGGCTACGACATCGCTACTCCTGCGGTGAGGAACATGTACCAGAATCTGAAGGAGAGCATGGCAGATCTCTGCCGATACGGAGATAGCCTAGATAAGGGACTGCACTGGGCTATTGAGCCCAAGCCCAACGAAGGCCATCCTGCCATGTTACTTCCCACGGTAGCCAGTGCTATTCTTTTCTGGAAGAAGATTGCGACAGAATTTGGTATCAGTCTCAATAAGAAAGGAGTGAATAAGGAGTTTGGTCATTCCGAGATGATCGGCCTTGATATTATCCACGATACAATTGAAGAGATTGATAATCATATGCTCGTACATATGCATGTTAATTCACAGGGCTACAATGACGGGATTGTCCTCGGTGGGCCAGGCAAGTTCGATATAGATCATGGAGTGCGGATAAGTGGCATCAATATCGCAGTTGCTTCACTTATTAAAGAAGGCGGTTACACCCGCTGGAAAGGGCACGACATGCAGCCACGACCTTATGACAACGAGGATCAGGCAGCAGACAGGGTCGTGCGCTCCATTCTGAGCTGGGAGGCCTGCGCTCAGGCTGCAGCCGAACTGAACGAAGGTGAGCTGCTCATGCTTCTATCCAAGAGAGCTACCGCCAAAGCCGAGGACTTGATGCGCGAAGCCGTTAGCAGTGCACAGCGTCACTTCAACACAATGTACGGAATTGGGTGATCAACGCTCGTGCAATTTGAGGGGCGAACAGCACAAGTCAGACACTGCGAGTGAGGGAACTCGGTTCCCTCGTTTCTCACAAGTTGCGTTAGATAACTACACCTATATTACTATTAGCAACTGACCCGCAAAACGAGACTGAGCGGTGTGGGACTCGAACCCACGACACCCTCATTAAAAGTGAGGTGCTCTTCCACTGAGCTAACCGCCCATCCTTCTTCTGTAGAAGGCAAATGGCTGTGCCTTCTGTCTGATTTTACTCGACTACTCCATCTGCGTCAATGTTGAGCAACTTCTACCGAGCGTGTTATGATATGAGGGGTTACTCAAACCATGGAGAGGGCTGAGCTAGTCGAAAGAGGAGCAGGGCCGGGAAGGTAAACGAATCGATGAACGTTGTCGAGGTCTCTGAGGTAAGCAAGTCCTTCAAGGGCGTCAAGGTGGTGGATAGCGTCTCCTTCAGCATAGGTCGGAGCGAGATATTCGGTATGGTTGGACCTAACGGCGCCGGTAAGACAACTACCATAAGGATGCTCATGGACATCATTAAGCCGGACTCCGGCGAGATAAAAATATTGGGTGAGCCCATAAACGAAGAGGTCAAGAACCGCATAGGATATCTACCTGAGGAGAGGGGACTCTATAAGAAGCTCACAGTCTCCCAATCGCTGTCCTATCTGGCGGCCCTCAAAAACATGAAGAAACGTCTGGCAAGAGAGAGAGCGGAGGAACTCCTGAAGCGTGTAAATATGCTGCCACATAAGGACAAGAAGACAGAGGAGCTCAGCCATGGCATGGGGCAGCTAATACAGTTTGTTGCTACCATTCTGCACAACCCCGAGCTAGTGGTCTTCGATGAGCCCTTCGTTGCCCTCGACCCCGTAAATACCCAGTTGTTGAAGGAACTCATCCTTGAGCTAAGAAGCCAGGGCAAATCGGTGATATTGAGCACACACATGATGAACCAGGTGGAAGAGCTTTGCGATAGAATCCTGATGATAGACAAGGGTCAAGCGGTGCTCTATGGCAGCCTGACCGAGATAAAGTCGAGATACAGGAACAACTCCGTATTCCTGGAATGTGACCGCCTGCCTGATGGGCTTCCTGGAGTGGTTGGAAGCAAGGCTCACGGTAAGTATATAGAGATATTCTTAGATGGACGCATATCGCCTCAAGAAATCCTGAGCGCCTTGATAAACAAAGGCGTCAAAGTCGATCGCTTCGAGGTGTCAACGCCTTCGCTGAACGAGATATTCATACAGGTGGTGAAAGAGGGACGATGAATAAGGCGTTAATTATCGTGAAGCACGAATTTTGGCAGACGGTAAGGAACAGGTCTTTCATCATCTTAACTCTGGCCTTACCTGTGTTGGTTATTTTAGGAGTTGGAATCTATCAGGGTGTGCAGCACTGGTACCATCCCGGTGCGCCGCAGGAGGAGAAGATCGGCTATGTGGACCATACAGGGATGTTCGGCAACTTCACAAGAGAGCCTGGCGTGCAGTTTGTCCTATATACTGACGAAGAAACGGCTAAAGACGCTCTCTTGGCCAAGGACGTAAAGGAATACTTAGAGATACCCGCTGACTATCTTTCCAGCGGGGTCATTACGAGATATACAACGTCCCGGGAGGTAGCCCCTTCCACAAAAACTACAGGGCAAATTACTGACTTCTTGATATCCAACCTGCTTGTTGGACAAGTCAGCCCCCAGGTATTGGAACGGGTCGAGACGCCGGTGCTGCTGGCCTCGGTTCGATTAAATGAAGCCGGGGAGATAGCTCCGAACCAGAATGTAGTCAGCAGCTTCGTCGTACCCATAGTATTTGCAGTGCTATTCATGATATCCATCTTTTTCTCGTCGGGCTTCCTGTTCCAGAGCGTCACCGAGGAGAAAGAGAACAGGGTGATGGAGATACTCCTGTCCTCTGTATCCTCAGGACAGTTGCTGGTGGGGAAGGTGCTGGGCCTGGGCATGGCGGGCCTTTTGCAGGTAGCTGTCTGGCTTGTCACTGTCGAGGTCTTCTCTCGGGTCGCCTCCGGTATCATTCCTGCTTTGAGTGACCTCTCTATTCCTGTCAGCCTCTTTGGCTGGGGCATTCTGTACTTCATTCTGGGCTATCTCATGTTCGCTGCTTTGTACGCAGGCATTGGCTCTATCAGCGCTACCGCCAGGGAAGGACAGGGCTGGTCAACCATCTTCGTCTTGCCTGCGATATTGCCTTACTATTTTAGCTACTTCATAGTCAGCAACCCTGAGGGTGCGGTATCGAGGACTCTTACCTTCTTCCCCCTTACCAGTCCCATAACCTCCATGATAAGGCTGGCTTCAGGTGCTATCTCTGCGTGGCAGATCGCGTTGAGCCTTATTATCCTGGCCGGTTCCGTCGTGCTCATCATGTGGCTTGCGTCGAAGATATTCCGGGTGTTCCTCCTCATGTATGGCAAGAGGCCTGCCCTTAGAGAGATCGTCAGGTATATCAGAGAGGCTTAACGCTTGAGAAAACGTCTGTGCATGCATTCCTGCAGGCTGTGCTCTGCGGCAGCCTGACCGGGATAAAGTCGAGATACAGGACCTCTTCGAGGTCTCGCCGCCTTCTCGAAACGAGATATTCATGCAGGTAGTGAAAGAGGGACGGTGAACAAGGCTTTCATTATCCTGAAGCACGAGTTCTGGAAGACTCTGAGAAGCACGTCTTTCATCATCTTGACCTTAGCCCTTCCCTTGCTGGCACTCCTGGGAGTTGGAATATATCAGGGTGTGCACCACTGGTATCACCCCAGCGCTCCCCAGGAGGAGAAGATCGGCTACGTGGACGATACAGGGGTGTTCGGCAACTTCACAAGCCAGCCTGGAGTTCTGTTCATCCTCTATCCTGATGAAGAAACGGCCAAAGAAGCTCTCCTGGCCAAAAATGTGAAGGAATACCTGGTGATACCCGCCGACTATCTTTCCACTGGCGTTATCACAAGATATACCCTGTCCCGGGAGGTAATTCCTTCTACTAAAACTACCGGCCAGATTACTGACTTTCTGCTCTCCAACCTTCTCGCTGGAGAGGTCAGCCCCCAGGTGTTGGAGCGGGTCAAGACGCCGGTGTTGCTTGCCTCGGTTCGATTAAATGAAAGCGGGGAGATAGCTCCGAACCAGAATGTAGTCAGCACCTACGTCGTGCCTATAGTCTTCGGCTCATTGTTCATAATTGCTATCATGTTCTCATCGGGCTTCCTGTTCCAGAGCGTCACCGAGGAGAAAGAGAACAGGGTGATGGAGATACTCCTCTCCTCTGTATCCCCAGGGCAATTGCTGGTGGGGAAAGTGCTGGGCCTGGGAACTGCGGGACTTATTCAGGTTGCTGTATGGTTTATCACTGTTGTAATCTTCGCCGGGGCGGCACCGGGTATCATACCGGCCTTGAGCGCTCTCTCTGTTCCTGCTAGCCTTATTGGCTGGGGGCTGGTGTACTTCAGTCTGGGTTATCTTCTGCTCGCTGCCTTATCTGCCGGCATCGGCTCTATTGGTGCTACTGCTAGGGAAGGCCAAGGCTGGACGACTATATTTACACTTCCCGCGATAAGCCCTCTCTGGTTCAACTATTTTATAATTGGCAGCCCCGAGGGCGCCGTATCGAGGGCTCTCACCTTCTTCCCGCTTACCAGCCCCGTAGCTGCTATCATGAGACTTGCTTCACATGCTATCTCTGCCTGGGAGATCGCGCTAAGCCTCATTATCTTAATAGGCTCGATTGTTCTGACCATGTGGGTTGCTGCCAAGATATTCAGGGTGTTCCTCCTCATGTACGGCAAGAGGCCGAGCTTGCGAGAGATAATCAAGTATGTCAGGGAGGCTTAGCTTTTGACATAAGATATGGATTATGAGACTGGCTCAAAATCTGTAGCCAGACAGCGTTCTTTCTGCTATACTTCTTATCGGATTGAATCCGCAGGATAGATTGACAGCGATACCGCACTGAATCTGCGCCCCCATCGTCTAGTGGCCTAGGACACTGCCCTTTCAAGGCAGAAGCAGGGATTCGAATTCCCTTGGGGGCACCAACCCCTATAGCTTCGGCTTGACTCTCAGAAGTGGGACTGAAGTACCTCCTATTATGGTACATAAATGGGATTGCTGCGCTTGCTTCATCGCGGCAGAATGTGCGCTGACGAGGTGTGCTATGAATTATGATTCTTGTCCGGAGTTGTACGACTGCCACAGGGTCAAGATGACACCCTTGATCAGGGTCCTGCTGCGCTGTACTGCCGCCGAGGCTATGGAGTCAATTTGTGCTACTTGCGAGCAAGAGCGCTATCAGGGTGAGCAGGATAATAATTATTTGGCTCCTTCAAACCGAAAAGTGAAGGTAGTTGTCGGAGACGACGCTTAGCGGATGGTCGGGGCTTCGGCAGGTTCCAGTTAGCGGAGGAATAGCCCAATGAATTGGGCAACTACAGGGGCGAGAGGATAGTTTTGCTTGACACCTTTTTCCTCTGAATCTGCAATCCAGAGACTCAGAGAACAAGTTCAAATATGACGTAAGGCCGTTCGCCGCTACGATTCCTTCATCGTTGGTACTGGTACTAAGGTAACTTCAAAAGGGCAAAACGAAAGTTAGGCGGAAGTAGGAATAGATTGCGATTGTCAGCCTCCTGTATCGGGGTGATAATGTTGGTGAAAGGCAGGAGGCAGACGGATGGGGCCCGAGAAAACAGAGGTCAAAAGCTGTGAGCGGTGTCTACGCCAGGCGGTTTGCATACTCTATCACGGGTATAGCCAACTGGAGTTGCGGTTCGGCAATCCCTGCCCCGGGGACCCCGAAGAGCTCAAGCATAACCTGAGTGAGGCACTGGCTTCAAAGTGCGGGCATTATCTGCAAGGGGATGGTCGGGAGCAAGAGGGTTGATTGGAATACAGTTTACCAGAACTCGATGTTAGGCTTAAAAATGGTCTGGGTATCTTTGAGGGTGGCCTCGACTTGCCGCTTGGTGGCCTCATCTGTGATGGGCTCTACCTCTGATACCGTTCGGCCCAGCTTGTCCTTCTTGCTTTTCCAGGTCACGAGGTAGCCTGGCACGAGAGCGTACCTGAAGCTGCGGTTGCCACAACACGAACTGTCAATGATGCATATCCCGATTATGCAGAGTACCTCCCTCCCGTCAAGCTTGAGCCTGAGCTCATCGGTAACAGCATAATAACCAGCCCGAGCCTGGACCTCTTCGCCCAACTCCTGGTGAACATAGTCTAGAGTCATCTCTCTACTCTCTCCTAGAACATTCTGATTTCGCTCGTATCACCGAGCCCCTGTAATCCCCCTGTATCCCCCTTTACAAAAGGGGGATGGGCGGGTTTGGCACCTGGATTCCTGCTCAAGGCAGGAATGACACTCGGTTGGCCCTTCGATGGGCTCAGGGCGAACGGGCTTATCACCACATAACCCCCAGTCTCGAGAGGAGGGCGTACAGCCGTACGCCCCTACATTTTGGGGATCATGCTATACTTACCAGGAGTGACCCTCAGCGTCCGGAAAGCTTGCACTTGGAATTGATGCACACGCCCTGGTTGGTGCATTTGTCCCAGAAAAGCGTGATCTCTCCGCAAGCAGGGCACTTCTGTAGATGCGAAGGCCCTTTCTTTTTCTCTCCCGGGCCTGGACCTTTTTTCGCAGGCATTGGTAAGTTTGCCTTCCCTACTTTTATTGTAATCCCAGGGCAGTCAAGGGTCAACGCTATAGATCATGAAGTCTGCTTACCAATAGTTCTTTTCAACCCCCGAGCCCCCGGCAGAGGGGATTTACCCCTCTGCACTCCTACCCCATTACATTTGAAGCTCGGTAAACCTCGCAAAAGAGGGACGTAAGTACCCTGCAAAAAGGTACATAAGTGGGATTGCAACCTCTCTTTAACACGAGGTATAAGAAAGTGAGGGGGTTGTGGGGATGCGTTGGGGCCACAATAGCTGTCGATCGGCTTGAGGAGAGGTTGAATATGAATCCTGAGTCCTGCCCGAAGAAAGACACCTGTGCCAAGATTAAAAGAGCACGCCTTAACAGGGTCTGCCTGTGCTGCCCGGGCATGGAGCCTGTGGAATCCATCTGTGCCCAGTGTGAGGAAAAGGAAAGGGCCGGGGAAGGAAAGCCTGTATTGGTGGCGTGATAAATTTTTAACTTTTCCCGCCAGTATTTTATGACTTTTTGATACGTGACGAGCTAGTATGAGTCTGGTGGAACGTTTTGAGCCGGCAAAACGTCCTTAATATCGAAAGGAGGTCGATACCAAATGTTGTAGCGGCTGGAAAGGAGGAGGAAATGAAAAAGCCGGATGTGTGTCTGATGAACGTAGAGATTTGCGAGAATTGCCGGAACTGGGAGCCGATCCCCTTCCACGATAAGGGCGGGGAATGCATACCGCCAGCGGAATTGCCGGTGGTAAGGTTAGCTCCCGTGGTAACGAAGAAGGAGACTGGAAAAGTTCCCGTAGCCGTATGATGGATTTATTGCAGGTCGTCTACCATATTTTTTCGAGCGTCTTAATATAGATGCAATAGTCATATGTCTAATCCAAGGTGTGGGCGTCCTTCTTGGAAGGACGCCCACACCTTTATATCCGCTAGATTTTTCCTCTTAGGCGACTTATAATTGGGTTCACCTAATTGGGGAGTGCAGAGGGGCAAAGCCCCTTTGCTGGGGGTTTGGGGGAGTCCCCCAATTTCTTAAATTCCCCCAAGAGTGGGGGACAGGGGGTTGATAAAGAGAAATTCAATTATCAGGTGAAAGCTATGTGTGACGAAATCACCAAAGCATTAAAAGGGCAGGACGCCGATTACATAGAAATTCGCATTGAGGAAGGCGATGCTACCCGCATACAGTATAGGGGGCGTGAACTCGAGGATATCGGCAGGACCACCAGCGTGGGCGGTAACGTGAGAGCACTGGTCAAGGGTGGCTGGGGCTTTATCTCGTTCAATAATATCTCTGGCTTAAAAGAGAAAGTGAAGATTGCGGTGAAGCAGGCGAGGCTGGTAGGCAGAGAGGAGAGCAAGCTCGCCCATGTCGAGCCGGTGGTGGACATAGTGCCATCCCAGGTGAAGAAAGACCCCGCTTCGATACCCCTGTCTCAGAAGAAGCAGCTTCTCGACCAGTACAACGAGGTCATCTGGAGCGTGCCCCATATCCAGACCTCGGGCATTGGCTACGGCGACGGACGCAAGAAGGTGATTTTCGCTAACTCGGAGGGCACTTATATAGAGCAGGCCAAGTTGGACCTTACAGCGCGGTTCAACGCTGTGGCGCGCGATGGCTCAAACGTGCAGCAGTCAGGACTGAGTCTGGGCAGCAGCGGCGACTACGGCTTTATGGAGAACCTGCACAAGGACGTGGAGGGGATGGCGCGGCGCGCTGTGGAGCTGCTCAAGGCTCCTCAACTTAAGGGAGGCGAGTACACGGTGGTCTGTGACCAGATACTGGCAGGGGTGTTTGCCCACGAAGCCTTCGGGCATCTCTCCGAGGCGGACCATGTTTACGAAAACGAGCGGCTGCGCGAGATAATGGTGCTGGGCCGCAAGTTCGGCGGCAAGCACCTGAACATTGTGGACGGCGCGGCTGTGCCCGGGCTGCGCGGCAGCTACAAGTACGATGACGAGGGCGTGCGGGCGACCAGGACGTATCTCATCAAAGAGGGCGTGCTGGTGGGTCGGCTGCACTCGAGGGAGACGGCAGCGAAGATGGGCGAGGGTGTCACGGGCAACGCCAGGGCGCTGAACTACAGCTTCATGCCCATAGTGCGCATGACCAACACCTTCATCGAGCCAGGGAAAGCCTCGTTCGAGGAGCTTATCTTGGAGACCAAGGAGGGGGTGTACGCCAAGAACTGGTACGGAGGGATGACCAGCATGGAGATGTTCACCTTCTCTGCGGGCGAAGCTTACATGATACGCAACGGCAAGGTCGCGGAGATGCTGCGTCCGGTGCAGCTCAGCGGCAACCTGTTCACCACGCTGGAGAACATAGACGCCATCGGCAACGACCTGGACATGAATCAGGGTGGTGGCTGCGGCAAGGGAGGCCAGATGCCGTTGCCTGTCTCCAACGGCAGCCCCCACATCAGGATTCGGAAGTGTCTGCTGGGGGGAGGATAGGTAGTGAATTAGATGAGCTTGGGAGGGGTTCTATGAGTTGGACATCACTTATTATAGGGCTGATAGCAGGATTCATATTAGGAATAGGTGCTGCCTTTGTTTTTAAGCTTATGCAAGCAAGGACCGAGAAAGGACTTGCCAAGGAATATGAAAAACAGCGTGAATCCAATGTAAACGCCGTCATTGAAACCGTAAAAACGAGCTTTGGGAGCCTTTCACTTGATGCATTATCAAAAGCCCAAGAAGCATTTTTAAACTTAGCTAGAGAGAGACTAGAATCAGAGAGAAAAGCTGGTGCGCAGGAATTGGAGGCAAAAAAGGGATTGATTGACCAACAATTGCAGAATATGACATCGCAATTGGAAAAGGTTTCCACCCTCATGAAAGAACTTGAGAAGGATAGAGAGCAGAAGTTCGGAGCACTTGCCGAGCAACTTAGAACAACTAGCGCACAGACAGAAACTCTTGCAAAAACCACCGGCCAGCTTCGGGAGGCTCTAGCGAGTGCAAAAGTTAGGGGGCAGTGGGGGGAACGGATGGCGGAGGATGTTCTGCGTATTGCTGGATTCGAAGAGAATGTGAACTACTTGAAGCAGAGAACCATAGAGGAGGCTGGATCGCGACCGGATTTCACCTTCTTATTGCCTCAGGACTTTAAGCTAAATATGGATGTCAAGTTTCCTTTGGATAATTACGTCAAGTTTTGTGAAGCTAACTCAGATGGGGAAAAAGCGAAATACTGTGGCAATTTCTTGAGAGACGCTAAGGCAAGAATCAAAGAAGTCACAACTCGTGAGTATATAAACCCTGAGCAGCACACGCTCGATTATGTACTTCTGTTTATTCCAAACGAACAAGTCTACAGATTCATTCATGAGCAGGATAGCTCTATTATTGATTACGGACTTGAGAACAAGGTAATTCTTTGTTCGCCAGTAACATTATTTGCAATCCTTGTCGTTATTCGACACGCAGTAGATAGTTTTGCTTTACAGCAAAAATCTAATGAGATATTGTCGCTTTTGGGTAGGTTCGCTAAACAGTGGAGCAAGTTTCTTGAGCAGCTAAGCCTGCTTGGCAAGAGGATTGAAGCTGTGAATAGGGAATATGAAAACCTTACTACAACCCGAAAACGTCAGCTCGAAAAACCCCTTAATGATATTGAGAATCTTAGGACACGACTGCAGCTACCAGTAGCGCCTGATGAAGATGAAGGGTCCCGACTCCTTCCTGAGGAGACGGGTGAGGATAGTGAAAAACTGCTTGGGAATAAGAAGGCTGATAACAATTAGCTTAAGGCGCGGTTTCCGCGCCCGATTTGTTTGTTTGGGGCGACCCAATGGGTCGCCCCCCTTTTCGTGGTTCGACAGGCTCACTATGAAGGGGTTATACTATACAAAATTCTTTTTCAGGATGGGCTAGCGTGAGAAACTCATTTGCTATTGAAACAAAAAACCTCACCAAGAAGTTTGGGGCGTTTACGGCGCTGGACAGCTTAAATCTGAAAATTGAAAGCGGCGCCATACACGGGCTGCTGGGTCCCAACGGCGCGGGCAAGACTACCGCTATCAAGATACTCTGCGGCCTGCTCAAGCCGACCAGCGGCGACGCTTATATCTTCGGCAAGAAGGTGCCCGACAGAAGCATCCTGCCCCAAATCGGGTACATGCCCCAGGAGACTGCGCTTTATCTGGAGCTGAGCGTGCATCACAACTTGGCGCTGTACGGCGAACTGTACGGCATGTCGAGAAGCAGGATCGCGGAGAGAGAGAAGGAGCTGCTCAAGTTTATCGCGCTGGAGAAGTGGCGAGACGAGCCGGTGTCGAACCTCAGCGGCGGCATGAAGCACAGGGTGTCGCTGGCGTGCAGCATGATTCATGAGCCGAAGCTGCTGTTTCTGGATGAGCCCACGGTGGGCGTGGACCCGGAGCTGAGGGCGTCGTTTTGGGAGTACTTCAATGAGCTGAAGCAGAAGGGCATAACTATTGTGCTGACCACACACTATATGGACGAGGCGCAGCACTGCGACAAGATAGGGCTGCTGAGGCTGGGCAAGCTTATCGCTGAGGGCACACCGGGCGAGATAACACGTCAGACCAATACCGCAAGCCTCGAAGAGGCGTTCCTGGCGCTGTCCAGACAGGAGGTGGAGGCATGAATATTCGCAGAGCTTTCAGCGTAACCAAACGGATTTTCCGTGGCTTGAGGAATGACCGGCGCACGATAGCGATGATGTTCATAGCTCCGATCATTGCTATGTTTGTGTTTGGCCTGGCGTTCAGCGGGGATGTGAAAGACGTGCATGTGGTGGTGGTCAACCAGGACGAGGGATACCGGATACCGCCCTCCCCTGTCCCGGTATCCATTTCCGACAGAATCATTTCGAACTTCGACACGAGTGTGTTGAAGGTGGACTATGCTGACACGGAGGCGGAAGGCGTCAAGCGTGTGCAGGAAGGCGGTGCCTACGGCTTAATCGTCTTCCCGCAGCACTTCACCAGCGACATATACGCCAAGCTGCAAGATCCGTCTCTGTCTATCGGCACTACGATACAGGTGAGGTTGGACAAGAGCAATGTTAATGTGGCGAATGCGGTATCCAAAGCGGTGGGCGATGCCTTGCTGAAGGCGATGAGCCAAGCAGGGCTGCAAGCTCCGGTAACCGTGGATGCCAGCAACGCCATCTATGCCAAGGACGCTAGGTTCATGGACTTCTTTGTGCCAGGCATCATGGCGTTCGTGGTATTCCTGCTCACTACATTGCTTACCCTGATATCCTTCGTGGGGGAGCGGACTTCGGGAAACCTGGAGAGGCTGCAGGCTACGCCGCTGAGGGCGAGCGAGATCGTGATAGGGTACGCCATCGCCTTCAGCATAATCGGCATGCTGCAGACCGTAGTGCTACTCACCATAGGCGTTCTGGTGTTCAACATCATGATAGTGGGTAATATATTCCTGGCGTTCCTGGTCATAGCGCTGTTGGCGATAGTGAGCCTGAGCCTGGGCATATTGCTTTCGAGTTTGGCGAAGCGCGAGGCGCAGGCGATACAGTTCTTTCCCCTGATAGTATTGCCCACTTTCCTGCTGGCGGGCATTTTCTGGCCTGTGGAGGCGATACCGTCGTGGCTGAGGCCGTTATCGTACGCTATCCCGCCGAGCTACGCAGTGGATGCCACGCGGGCGGTGATGCTGCGGGGTTGGGGGGCGGGGGGCATCTGGGTGGATCTCGTGGCGCTGTTCGGATTTGCAGTGGCGTTTTTGAGCCTGGCGGTTTGGTCGCTGCAGAGGGGGAAAGGCTGAAAATTTGCGGTGTGAATGGTGGAAAGGGTAAAATGCAAATTGTAGGGTGTTAGGAAGGAAATTGGGGTAGGTGGAAGGATGTTGGAAGAAAAAATAATTAGAAGTCCGGATGTTGAAAGGGCGAACCGGGTCGCTCCGGGGCAAAAGGTTACGGAGAAGTTTCCCGTGCTTCAGTACGGTGGAGTACCCAAGATAGATGTGTCCAAATGGACATTCAGGATTTGGGGGCTGGTGGAGGAGGAACGGAAGCTGAGCTATGAGGAGTTCCTGGCGCTGCCCCAGGTGACGGTGCTCTCGGATGTGCACTGCGTCACAGGATGGTCGAAACTCGATAACACCTGGGAAGGGGTGAGCACCCAGGTAATAAAGGGGCGGGTCAGGATATTACCCGAGGCCAAATTTGTTATCGTCCACTGCTATGCCGGTTTCACCACCAATCTGAGTCTGGATGATTTCTTTGAGTCCGATGTTCTTTTTGCGGTTAAACACAACGGTGAACCTCTGACGTCGGAGCATGGGTTTCCGCTGAGGCTGGTGGTGCCCCGGCTTTATTTCTGGAAGAGCGCCAAATGGGTGGAGGGCGTGGAGTTTACAGCTAAGGACAGGAGGGGGTTCTGGGAGTCGCGCGGTTATCACAATCACGGAGACCCCTGGAAAGAGGAGAGGTACGGCTGATTTATAGGGGTGTGAAATGAAGATAGGTGTCTGTGGAATTGCCTGTGAGAAGTGCCCGATGATGGTCAAGGGGAAGTGCCCCAACGCGAAGCGCGGGTGTACACCCAAAGAGAATAAGTTTTGCGCCATAGCTACGTGTGCCTTCAGAAAAGGCGTCAAACTTTGTTTCGAATGCGCCGAGTTCCCCTGCGAGACGACCAAAAAGGGGCCTATCAGCTATGATTACTGCAAGTTCATAGCTGGCGGAGGGTTTTGAGGGGGAAAGGGCTGATACGTCATTACCGCGCAGCAGGCAATGACACCACAGAAGGTGCATGACGATGCGCCTCTAATTTTCAACGCGAGGTTGTTTATAGATCTCTTTTCAACCCCCTATATCCCCCAATCTTGGGGGATTTTTAGGACTGGGGGACACCCCCAGTCCCCTGTCAGAGGGGTGAGTCCCCTCTGCACTCCCCCATGAGTAAACGGCTTTTCTGCCATCTGCCTTGCGGCTTATGTTATCATGGGATAGGAGAGAGTGATGTTGGCCGGCGGGGGCTTGATTTAATGGAAGAGTTGCTGAAACAGGCGAAGAAGATAGCCGAGGAGGCGGAGGTGTTCTCGGTCTCGCTACGCGAGACCGACGCTGCCTTTGAAGCGAACCGCTTGAAGCAGGTGGTGACGCGTGAGGCCTCGGGCAAGGCGCTGCGCCTGGTCAAGGGGGGCAGGATAGGGTTCTCGGCTACCAATAAGGTAAACGGCGTGAAAGAGCTGGTGGAGATGGCGCTGGAGATGGCCCCCTTCGGCGCTGAGGCCAAGTTCGAGTTCCCCTCGCTGGAGCGCTATTCCAGGGTCGAGGTATATGACTCCCAGGTAGAGAAGGTCACCGAGGAGCAAATGGTCGAACTGGGGCAGTCGCTCATCGACAAGGTAAGGGCGCATACGCCGGAGATAGTGTGTCAGGGCGGGGTGTCCAAGAATACCGTCTCCGTGGAGATACTGAACTCGCGTGGTGGCAAGGCGACTTATGAGAAGAGCGTGTTCAGTCTAGCCGTGGAAGGCGTACTCATCCGGGGCACGGATATGCTCTTCGTGGGGGACAGCGAAAGCTCTTGCCATCCGATTTCCGAGCACAAGACAGTATCTGGTACTGCTATAGAGCAACTCGAACGCGCCAAGGAACTTGCTCCCTCGGTTGAGGGAAAGCTGCCGGTGATTTTCACTCCGCTGGGCGTAGCCAGCACGCTGCTCATGCCCATAGCGATGGCGGTGAACGGGAAGACCGTGTTGCAGGGCGCTTCGCCACTAGGACACAGAAAAGGTGAGCAAGTCTTCGATAAGAGGCTTTCTATCTGGGACGACCCGATGCTAGAATACCGTCCCGGCAGCAGGTTCTGCGATGACGAGGGCATGCCTAGCCAGCGCACACCGCTCATCGCCAAAGGCGTGGTGGCGAACTTCCTCTATGACCTGCAGACTGCTGCCCTGGCAGGCACCAAGAGCACGGGCAGCGCTTCAAGGAGCCTGGCCAGCCTGCCCAGCCCGTCGCTGAGCGCCATAGTCATTGATGAGGGGAATACAAGCTTCGAGGACATGGTGGCTGATATCAAGGACGGGCTGGTGGTGGAGGAGTTGATGGGCGCTTCCATGGGGAATGTGCTGGGCGGTGACTTCAGCGGCAACGTGTTGCTGGGCTACAGGGTGAAGGATGGGAAGCTGGTGGGGCGGGTGAAGGACACTATGGTCACGGGGAATATCTACGAGGCCTTGAAAGAGGTCATAGCTATTGGAAACAAGGCGAGGTGGGTGGGTGGGGTGGTGCTGACACCGCATATCTGCTGTCCTCGACTGGCAGTTTCGACGAAGAAGTAGAGGTTGGAGCGGGTGCTTCAACCTGCCCATGCTGGTGAAAGACATGCCATCAAATCTAGAGAATTATCTGAAAGACCTGCGCGATGTCGGGAAGCCCCTGGTTATCTCGAAGCTGGTCAATCTATCCGATCTCTCAAGAGAGGAGATGCAAACATTCGGGAGTGTGTGGCCTGGCATCGAGGTGGCAAGGCGCAGGGAGATAATAGAGCGGCTGGTGGAGCTGGCCGAGGATAATTTCGAATTGGACTACATGGAGATATTCCGGCTCTGTCTCCGCGATGGCGATGGCCAGGTGAGGGCAAAGGCTGTCGAGGGGCTTTCGGAATGCGAAGAGCACTACTTGCTTGACCCGCTGATCAGTCTGCTCCTGGGTGATTTGGAGGACTCGGTGCGTGCTGCGGCCGCTGCTGCGCTGGGCACGTTTGCCATGCTTGCCGAATTCGGGGAGCTAAAGGCGAACGACGCCGAGAAGGTGGAGAAGGCGCTGCTTACTGCCTTCAATAATAAAAAGGAGCAGATGGATGTGCGCTGCAGGGCGCTGGAATCGATAAGTATGATGAGCAGGCCGCAGGTCGAGGCTATGATCCGGAAGGCGTACCAGAGCGATGACCTGGAACTTCGCGCCAGCGCTTTATGTGCCATGGGGCGGACGTGCAATTCCGACTGGCTATCTATACTTCTGCAGGAACTCAGCAGCCCCTCCGCTCAACTGAGGTTCGAAGCGGCCAGGGCCTGCGCGGAGCTTGAGGCAGATGATGCTGTTCCCAGGCTTATCGAACTCACCCGCGATGACGATGCTCAGGTCCGGCTTGCTGCCGTTGAGGCACTGGGACGGATCGGGGGCAACGAAGCGAAGCAGGCTCTGCAAGAATGCCGGGACGGCTCAGACGATGCGATGAGCGAGGCGGCAGAGGATGCATTGGACGAGATGAAGTTCTGGGAGAACCCATTCGCCATTTAGTTCTTGGTGTTTACCTCAACCACCCTACCAGCATAGCTTCATTTTGAGCACCATGTTGCCACGGAGATAACGTTGTAAATGCTTGATAACCATCGTTTAGAGACACTGTAAAGCAATATACGACGGGAGTCAATTCATAGAGTTGGGAATACATGATTTGAGATATAGCAAACCAGCGTAGAACTGGAGCTCGTCATTAGCAACTAGGGGATTCTACACTGCCAATCTTTTTATGCCACTCCATATCATATTCTGAAGTATCTCATCCGCTCTTTCGATGGTGATTTTGCGTCTTTCTTCCAAAGTTAAGCTCACGCGATTCATTTCTTTGCGACCGGCGAGGATGGTATGACAATATAACGTCAGATTCTGTTTGTGGTAAGCAGTTTGCTCATCCATACCTGTTTTCTGGGTTTCATCCCGCCAGATAATTTTTACCCACAGTTCCAATTTGTCTCCAGGTTTAAGAGAAAGGTCAGCAATTTTCTGTGAGAATCCTTGTGCAATCCGGTTGACAGTTAAGGACAAAGATGGGCCTGCAGAAGTACCAATATCCACGAAGTTAGTCCAATCAAGGGAGATACCGAGTATTGACTTAACGGCATCTAAACAGTTTTCTACCGTCAGTTCCTCTGAGAAAGGGATGATGATTTCTAGAGGAGTTCTATTGTTCTTGATTACAAGAGAGAACCTAGCATTTCGTATCTTCATCTCGAATTCTTTAAGGTACCGCTCGAAATAGCCAGCTTCCTTTAGCGATTCCACTACCTGTTTCTCTGTAATTGTGATTCGGTAGTCGAAGCGGTGAGATACTTGCTCAAAATGGCGTGAGCAAAGGTCATCCCAGTACTTTGGGCCTTTGAAGTCTACTTCTGAGGAATCAAGACCCAGAGAATCTACAATCTTCAATATTTTAGTGAGTGCAGTCCCTGTATAGTTACTGTTTGTACAGAAGAAATATTGTTTCCAGCCAAGACGCTTTCGATGTTTAAATGCAGTAGTAAGAGAATCGATACTGCTTGCAGCCGAAATAGCGCCAAAAGCCCCTCTTTCGTCACTCTTACATTGGTATGCTTGATGAAGTCTGCGGTTAAGGATATCAATTCCCAGGTCTGGCGGAGACAATCGCATCAATCCGGTGTCCTTAAGTTCTGCACACAAAAGGTCATAACATAGAGATTCCCAGGCTTCTCCAAAGTTTGTGTCTGGTGGAAGTATGCGAAGGAATTGAGCGGATAAATCGTATCTCACATTTATTCTCCTCTTTAGACCGTATTTGAAACCGCTCGTTGCAACTAAGCTATGTGAAACTAATCAAGCCGAAATTGGCTTTCCCAAGCAATTGATTGCCGTATTATATCACACGAATTGGACCAACTCATGCCAGGAGTCTGGGCCTCTACATCAAACAGCCCGCGCTTAGCTTTGTGGCGAAGCATCGGATCTAGCGCAGTCGCGAGGTCATCCATATTCATACAATGTCCTTTTTCACTCATCTCAGACTAGCGTGGCACCTAGTTCTTGGTGTTCACCTCAACCACCCTACCAACATAGCTTCATTTTGAGCACAGTGCTGCCAAGAAGATGATGTCCCTTCTCCTAAACGGATAAGCCCGCAAAGCAACCCTTGCTCCAAAATGCTTACCCGCACAATAGCTTGGATTCCCTGCCGTGTCGTTGTCAAGGGAAAATGTCAGGGTTAACTGTTCAGCGATTTTGTCAGTACGGCACCAGAATACCATCATAGACAATCCCATCATCATAGGTTGTGGTGGGAACAAGCATTGCTTGCTCACTACCGTTAATTGGATATAAGCGTGCATCGAGGAGACGCTTGAGCGTAGCATAACCGATGGCCAGTTCCCTGGCCGCCTGCCGCCGGGATATTCCTCCTTGTTCAAGACGTTCCACAACTGCCATAAATCGTTGGGAGAACCCATCCCGTTCCGTCACCGAGGGCCTTCCGATTCGCTTACCCTGTTCCCGCGCTCGTTCCATCCCTGCCAGCACCAACTGCCCATGGATGCACTTCCTTGCTTCGTCCCTATACCAGTCTCCATCCCAGCCCAAGGTGGTACGCGGCTTCCTGGTTGCTGCACGTTGCTCAGGGAGAGGAGCAGGCGTATAGGCATCAGCAAAACCCGCGTCTGCCCGCGCACGGAGTTCGGCGGCGAGAGGAGGTGCATCCTCAGGAGTGAGGATCTGCCCACGATAACGCACAAGCAGACGACTGTCCAAACGTTCCTGTACCTCGACATGGGTCCGGGCATAGCTGGGCTGCTCAGCCCCAGGGTACAGCTGCAGGGTGCGCCCTCGGTACCGCACCGTGTTATCCTTCGCCACGCGCCGTATCTCCTTAACGCAGAGCACACCCTCTATGTCGAGTCCCTCTGGCACCTCACGATAGGCAGACCCCGACTGGGCAGCTGGCACACCGAATCGCTGGTTGAACTGGGTTAGGAACTCCCCCAGGACGTTATTGGCCTCTGCCAGCGTGCTGGCACCGGCCAGGCGCAGCTCTGCTACCAGCCTGTCTTGGAAAGTGCCATTAGCCCGCTCGACCCGCCCTTTCGCCTCCGGGCTACGGGCGAATACCTGTGTCACCCCGAGTTCCCGCATGGCTCGGCCAAACTGGGTCGGTTTGTCCCTGTCGACGAGGGACGCTTCTCCAGTCTCATTCGCCGGTTTCGAATGACAGAACACGAAGTAGCGATCGCTGTAGAGTGCCAGTGGAATGCCCCGCCGCTGTATGATACCCTTCATCAAGCGGAAATAGCCTTCGGTATCCTCCTGCTCGCGAAACAGCGCGTATGGTACAGTGCCGGTGGCGTCGTCCACGGCCAGGAGCAGCGTGAGCCAGGGGCCATGTTCTCCAAGCCAACGGTGGTGGCTGCCGTCGACCTGTACCAGCACTCCCTCTTGCGGCATGCGCTCTCGTCGGCAGCGGTGGCGCGGTGGTCGTCGATGGCGGGGGCTGGCTAGGCCGGCACCCACGAGAATATTCCGCACCGTGGATCGTGACAGGGTCAGGGCTTCACGCTCTACGAGCAGCTCAGTCAGGTGAGTATGGTTGAGCCCGGCGTACTGTGTGCGTGCAAGCGTAATCACTCGTTGCCGCGTTTCCTCAGAAGTGGCATTGGCAGGCCGACAGCCTCGATTCCCGTGGGCCAGCGCAGCGACGCCTTCCCCTCGATATGCCGCCAAGATTCGCCACGCGTGGCGTTCACTTAGCCCAAGGACACAGGCTGCCTCCGCCACCCCCATCCGTCCCTCCAATACCAGGTTCAATGTCTGTAGTCTCCCTTGCTCTTGCTGTGTCAATGTCAGTCCTCTCATGACTGACATTATCCCTTAACAGTTAGCTACTGACGTAATCGTATAACAACGACACCTGCCGAATAGAGGCTGCTTCGTTAGGACTCCATTCTGGGTCGCGTGGGAAGCTGCGCTTCGCCGCCGGGCAAGGCACCATCTTAGGGGGTGGGTAAGGAGAATGTTGTGGTTCCTAGGCTTGAAGGACTGCTAATGCCTGGGGGCCGCCAGTTTTTATGGCTGGCGAGCCGAGCACAAAGGCAATTGTAGGTCGGTTGCGGGGGTGCGGGTGGTTTGACAGGTACGGGGACAGATATTTAAAATAGTCTAACAGGTGAGGGGCAGGGTCATGCCGCCGACTTCAGTTGATATGAAAATTTCCGGATAGTCATACTAGACACGAGTACTTGCAAATCCTATAATTCTGAGCATACACGCCTATGGGCAGCTATGGGGACAAACATGAATCGCGTGGAGCTAGGATTTCAGTGAAAGATCGCGAGTGTTGTGAAAGAAATCAAAGTTATCGTCTATAATAGTGATGCCAATAACTTGCCAGAACAGGTGGTAACCTATGAACTCCAAAGCCAAGAATTACAGAGAGGATAGAGTACGAAGGCTTTTCAAGGATGAGTTTACTCCAGAAAGAGTGGATGATTTGGTGGAGTATCTCTTTCATCTTGAAACCCGGAAGATTGAACACCCTTTCGTGAGCATAATGGATGGCCTGACTGATGACGAGCTGAGAGTTGCAATTAATGCATGTGCGCTGCTTGAAAGCCATCGAAGCAACTTTGGTTCCCAGGCCCGTATGCTTCTTTTCGCTGTCCCTAAGTTAATTAATGCCGTCGGCCTTGATAGCATCCCAGGTATTGCCAGCGCGCTTAAGCCTGCACCGTACACAACTACAGACCTGGATGGGTTAGTCGAAATTGCGCCAATTGTGATCCCGAAAGTTGGCATGGATGGATTCGTGAGAATTGTGGAAATGGCCACTAGGCTTGGGCAACTGCACTCCTTTGGGTCCCTTAATGTGTCAATGAGGTTCGTTGAACTCGTAGGTAGGTTGATCTACCCACCTGACTGTGTTGATATTCTATCAAAAATTGCCACCGCCACTGCCGATATCACTGACGCTGAAGAAAACGAGAAAATCCTTGGAATGACCCCAGAGTTAGTCCGGCGGTTTGGCATTGATGGATTCATGAGAATTATGCTCAAGGCCGACATGACTGGGGTAGACTTCGACTTCGGTTCCCGGGGGGAAGCATTGAGCAGGCGAAGGCGTTTCATTGAAGACGTATCCAAACGTCTCGGGGGACAGGAGGCGTTCGACTTGAAGGAATTGCAGAAACTGATGGAATCGTATCCGGATTAGGAGCCGCAATGTCTTCAAGCAAGCGCATGTGTACTCGTTCAGGTGATTGGTGACACACCCTCCTTTTTCTGGTGACATTGTAACAGAAATTATTGTGGAGTAAGATAGCCCAATGCTTGATGAGGCCTGATGTCTTTTTGCATTATACAGTAACTCATCAGAACGTCAATTAACCTTACCTAACTTTATTTACCCAAATTCCATCATGGTAGCCAAAATGAAGTCCCTTTGGAGCACCCACACCTCAGTTCTAGGTATTCTCCAGCACAAGTGCCACAGCACCCAGAAGCCCGGGGTTGTCTCCCAAGGTGGGAGCAGTAATACGCACTGAAATGTCGCGCATCACCCTCTTGGCTACGACACGGCGCACCGGCTCGAAGATGAGGTCACCGGATTTGGAGACCCCGCCGCCGATAATGATAAGCTCGGGGTTGAATATGTGAATCAGGTTGACTACTCCCACGCCTAGGTTGGTGCCTGCGGTATCCATGACAGCCTTAGCCACAGCGTCCCCTGCCCTGGCTGCCTTCTCTACAATCTCAGCGGTTATCTTGACCAGGTCTCCGGCTACAAGCTCGGTGATGGCGCTTTTTTCGCCTCGAGAAAGCCTCTCTGCAGCGAAGCGTGCGATGGCGGTCCCTGAGGCGAGCATCTCCAGGCAGCCGATGTTGCCGCAGTTGCATCTGGGCCCGTTGATGTCTATGGTCATGTGACCTACCTCTGCGGCGAAGCCGCTGGTGCCCAGCAGCAGCTTGCCTCCTGTGATAACGCCTCCGCCGATTCCAGTGCTGACTGTGATATAGATGAGGTCGTGACAGCCCTTGCCAGCACCGAATTTATATTCACCCAGCGCAGCCAGGGTAGCGTCGTTGCCCACACATACTGGAAGCTGGAGCTCTCGCTCAAAGATGGCTTTTATGGGGGTGTTATACCAGGCGAGAAGGTTAGGTGACATAAGCAGTACCCCTGTACCCTGTGTGACAAGCCCGGCAATAGCTACCCCCATGCCTCTGACCGTAGCGCGGTTGATGCCTGAGAGCAAATCGGACGCAGCGTTCTTTATCTGCTCCATGGTCAGCTCGGGATCATCAGGTTTGACGGGTGCTGAGTAGCGTTTCAGAAGCTCGCCTTTGTCGTTTGCCAAAGCGAGGCGGAAATTGGTGCCGCCGAGGTCGAGGGCTAAGATGAGATGCTTTCCCTGGCTCAAGATAGGCTCCCAGATTTTGTTTGTGATAGTATAACATCGCAGTGCTTGGCTGTCTAATAAGGGATTGGGTTGTAATCCCCCTACATCCTTTTGGCGAAGCTGGAAGACCTTTGCCCTATCTCCGTTTAACTTGACTTAATGTACTCTCGGATGCTATACTTTTGGTTGGCCCTTGAAGCTTTGCTAATAAAGGTATGACCGAGAAAGGAGCACCCTATAATGTCAGGATTCGGCTTTACTCCGGACCAGGAGACCCTGAGGGAGGAGGTAAGAAAGTTTGCCCTGAAGGAGCTTGCTCCCGGGGCTTTGGCGCGCTCCAAGATGGAGCCGGAGGAACTTCATAAGAATCTGCATCCTATCGACAAACAGATAGTGAAGCTGGGATGGAATCACCTTAATATACCGGAGAAATACGGCGGACAACATATCGATCACGTTTCTCTGGGCATCATTGTTGAGGAGGTAGCCAAGGTAGACCCCACTGTAGAGCCTGTGGGTTCGATACAGGCTACCAGCGCGCTGCTTACTCAACTTCCTGAGGATATTCAGGACGAGTGGTTCCCGCCCCTGATCAGCCGTGAAAAGAGGCACTCCTTCGGTTTCACCGAGTCGGCCGCCGGCTCTGATGCTGCCGGCATTGTAACCAGGGCCGAACGGAAGGGAGACTATTACATTGTCAATGGTGAGAAGACACCGCTACCAGGCGCTACCGTAGCCAACGTGGTGACGATATCCGTCAAGACCGACCCCAAGGCCGGATTCCGCGGCGTAAGCCTGCTCTGGATACCAACTGACCTGCCGGGGGTGACTATACGACCTCTTCCCTGGATGGGGAATTACGGGCTTTTCCCCAGTTTCGTGACCTTCGACGATGTAAAGGTGCCTGTGAGGCAACGCATAGGCGAAGAGGGTCTGGGTTTCTACCTGCTGATGGGCACACTGGACTGGCTGCGCATTATCGTGGCGCTCGAGTGCCTGGCCCGTGCCCAGGCATCGCTTCAGGATGCCATGGCATGGTCTAAGGAGCGCCGGACTTTCGGCAAGCTCATAGCTTCTTACCAGGGCGTGTCGTTCCCCATCGCCGAGCATTACACCATGGTCGAGGCGGCGAGGATGCTGTGCTACCGGACGCTGTGGCTTAAAGACCAGGGCCAGATGCACACCATGGAATCGGCCATGGCCAAGTGGTTCAGCGTGGAGGTCTCGGTGCAGTGTATCAAGGACATGCTGGTGCTAATTGGGCATCCGGGCTATAGCACGGAACATCCTATTTCGATGAGGTTGAGAGATGTCCTCGGGTATCAGCTTGGGGATGGCCCCCCACAGATTCAGAAGATGATCATTGCCAGGCTTCTGCTTGGCAAGTCAATCGCGGGATAAATAACTAAGGGCAACCTTTTTAAGGGGCGTCCTTCCTCAGGAAGGACGCCCCTTACGTTTTACAATTTATTACTTTGTATTTTGAAATTCATTGTTTTTGGTCTTCCATTTTGGGTGAATTTCTGGTATAATGCGACAAATTTTAACGACGGGGGGTGAGAGCAGAATCCAGGTTTACCTCTGAATCAACAGAGGTGCCAGATAAAGAATCCTTAAACAAAGGAGAGTGATAGCCTATGATGGAGCAAGCATTAGGCTTGGGTTTAAGTCTGGTGATATGGGTGGGGTCGATGATTGGCATGGTCATCGGCTTTGGCCTGAAACCAATCAAGTGGATTAGGAAAGCGGTATAGAAGACAAGGGCTTATTTAGAAGCGAAGAGGGCCCCCGAATTCCGGGGGCCCTCTCTTTTTTGGATGGGCTTATGATGTCAAGGCGTCTTGTGCCAGGCAGCGTATCGCAGTAGAATGTGTAACTACGAGCCAAGTACGCAAGGCAAGGAGGGCCGCGATGCTAAACGAAAGGAGCAGAATTGTGCGTGTAGCGGCAGTCCAGATGGAGTCAAAAAATGGCCTTGTCGAGGCCAACCTAGAGCACGCCTCTCCAATGATTGAACAAGCGGCGCGGGAGGGTGCGAAGCTCGTCTTGCTGCCGGAGTTCCTGCCTACCGGATATATTTTCACCACAGCTATATGGGATGGTGCGGAGCCAAGTAACGGGCTGACTGTCCAGTGGCTCAAGGCGAACTCTAAGAGGCTGGGCATCTGGCTGGGAACGAGCTTTCTCGAAGCGGATGGGGAGCATTTTTTCAACACCTTTGTCTTAGCGACCCCAGAAGGGGGCGAGGCCGGCCGAGTGAGGAAACAGACGGTCGCGGCATTCGAGGCCTTCTTCACTAGAGATGGACCCGGTCCGCACGTGATAAATACGGAATTGGGCAAGATAGGTGTGGGCATCTGTTACGAGAATCAACTGTCATACATCCCGCAGATTATGCACAGGGAGTCAGTAGATTTGCTGTTGATGCCCCACTCATACCCGATAATAGCGGAGATGATGTTCTCTTTAGCAGAGCTTGCTCCCTGGTATGCGCGGTTGCTGGGAGTGCCGTCAATTGTGTGCAACAAATGTGGCCCATGGCAGGCTGCATATCCCGGCCTGCCATTCTACAAGGGAGAATCACATTTTCCAGGGCTGTCCACTATAGCTGATTCAGATGGTTCCATCAAGGCACAATTGAAAAATGAGGAGAGGGTAATAGTTGCAGACGTCACTCTTGAGCCAGGACGCAAAACGGGCCAGGCGCCGCAATGCCACGGACGGTGGGCGGGCAAAGGCCGCTGGGCCAGAAATGGGAGCAGGGCGGTAGAGGCTGTGGGAAGGCTCTACTACACGTTGAGCTTAGAGCGGAAAAGGAGAGCGCTGCGAATCTCATCGGCCGGTGAGAAGAAAATAGTCTAAGGTGGCACCAAAACTACCTCGGCGGTGCCGCCGATGACCAGGGTAGGCGCTTTGATCTTAGGCAGCCTGTCATAGGTGTGGGCGGTCAGCATCGCTTCCACCTGCCTCATGGTAGGTCGAGTGCAATCCGCTCTGGGTGGACTGCACCTCTTGGTAACTAATGCCCCCAGATTTTCTTGCCCTGGCACCCTTTTTTGACTCTGTTTTCTGTGCTACAATAAAATATTGACTCCAATTAAGGGAGAGGACAGATGCCGTTGGATGCCATAGTCGTCAGGGGTGCACGAGAACACAACCTCAAGAATATCGATGTCAGTATACCACGCGACAAGTTTGTGGTGATCACAGGCCTCTCGGGCTCGGGCAAAAGCTCGCTGGCTTTCGATACTATCTACGCCGAAGGGCAGCGCCGCTATATGGAGTCTCTCTCTGCCTATGCCCGCCAGTTCCTGGGCAGGATGGAGAAGCCTGATGTGGACTATATCGAGGGACTGAGCCCAGCTATATCCATTGACCAGAAGGGCATCAGGCGCAATCCTCGCTCCACTGTGGGTACTGTGACCGAGATCTATGACTACCTGAGGCTGCTCTTTGCCCGCGTGGGACATCCGCACTGCCCTCAGTGTGGCCGCGAGATATCGAGCCAGACGGTGCAGCAGATTGTGGATGCCATCCTGGCGCTCCCTCAAGGCACTCGCTTCATGATAATGGCTCCGCTGATCAAGGACCGCAAGGGCGAGCATCTGGCGGTTTTCGATGACCTGAGGAAGGCTGGGTACGTCCGCGTCAGGGTTGACGGGAAACTCCATGACCTGTCCGAGGAATTCACGCTGGACAAGAATAAGCGGCATACTATAGAGACGGTGATAGACCGCCTGGTCATCGGCGAAGGGGAGCAGACGACACGCATTGCCGATTCGGTGGAGACGGCGCTGAAGCTAGGCACCGGTGTGGTGCTGGTGTCGGTGGTGGACGGCGAGGAACTGCTGTTCTCGGAGCATTTCGCCTGCGTTCAGTGCGGGATAAGTGTCGGCGAGATCGCTCCCCGAACCTTCAGCTTTAATACCCCTCATGGAGCCTGCCCGGAATGCACCGGCCTGGGCGTGAAGCTCGAAATAGACCCCAATCGGGTGACACCCAATAAGAATTTGACCCTCGCCGAGGGCGCTGTCCAGCCCTGGGCTCGCGCCAGCACCGTCACCCCCTGGTATTACAGCATGCTGCACTCGGTAGCTAACAAATATGGCTTCTCGGTGCATACGCCGGTGAAGAACCTTACAGAAGAACAGCTTAACATAATTCTATACGGCACTCGCGGCAGGCCGGTGACTGTGACTCATGAGACACAGCTCGGAAAGCATTATGAGTGGGACACCTCCTTCGAGGGGGTAATCCCCAACCTGGAACGGCGCTACCGCGACACGGAGTCCGACTATGTCCGATCTGAGATAGAGCGCTACATGACTTCGAAGCCCTGTCCTGCTTGCAAGGGCCAGCGGCTCAAGCCTGAAGCGCTGGCGGTGACCGTGGGCGACCTGAGTATTTCCAGGATGACCGCAATGTCTATAGAGCAGGCTCTGGATTGGATAAGGACTCTCGACGGCTCGGTGGACGGCGGCTGTAAGCCTGTGTTAAGCGGCAGGGAGATGCTGATTGCGCGCCAGATATTGAAGGAGATTAAAGCCCGCCTGGGCTTCCTGCTGGATGTAGGCCTGGATTACCTCACGCTGGACCGGATAGCGGGCAGCCTCTCTGGGGGAGAGGCTGAGCGGATAAGGCTGGCGACCCAGATAGGAAGCGGGCTCATGGGGGTGCTCTATATCTGTGACGAGCCCA
>Ga0315281_10001072_pt1 | contig 39997 bp, 28 predicted proteins | sample YL17G07_0_MG_FD_204540 | JGI IMG/M metagenome (GOLD analysis project Ga0315281, IMG submission 204540) | Sediment microbial communities from Yellowstone Lake, YNP, Wyoming, USA - YL17G07_0 | ecosystem: Environmental > Aquatic > Freshwater > Lake > Sediment | place: USA: Wyoming | collected...
GCTCGGAGGGGCGAAACGCCATGGCCAGACTCCTTTCCAAAACCGACAGTCCATCATAGACTCCAGGGACAAAAAGAAAAGAACCTCCCTACCGGAATTGTGACACAGCCTGGTCAGCTTGCCGATGGTTCGCCCATCCACCATCGGCAAAGCCTTCGGCCTTGCCGCTGCCACCCGGACATTTTTCATCCTCTCTGGGTGCACCGAAGGTCTGTGAACGGCTGCGCGCGCTATCCTGTCCTATTCGCTACGGCTGCCCTCGATGAACTTGATGAGATTGTAGACGGCGTGGTTATATGGGACGTTGAGGCCGTGTGCGTCTGCCAGGCGGATGACAGCGCCGTTCAGCGCATCGATCTCGGTCCGTTTGCCGGCCGCGATGTCCTGAAGCATTGAAGACTTGTGCTCCGCCGTATCCGGGACCAGCCGCTCGTAGAACACATCGAGGAATTCCTGGGCTTTCTGCCAGTGCGTCCTGTAGCCGGCGGCGAGCATGACGGCGAAGACCTCCTCCACGATTCGGTTCATCAATGCCTTCGTGGCCGGCTGCCCGGCCAGAGCCCCGTACGGCACGCCGAGGATCGCACCCAGGGGATTGAGGGCGCAGTTATAGAGCATCTTCGCCCAGAGATCCTTTTCGATCGCATCCGTTTTCTCACACGGAATGCCGCCATCGCGAATGGCACGACACAACTCGTCGAGGACGGGAAGCTCGCCGGAGAACAGACTGCCGATATGAATCGCATCGGCGTGGACGGTGATCTCCACCTCGTTCGGCCGCTGCCGGCGGAATCCCGTGATGACCCGGGCATTGTAGACCCTGTGCCGTGCAAAGTGAGCACAGAACGCCTCGGCGTTGCCCCAGCCATTCTGAAAGAGCACAAGTCTCGCTTGCCCACCGATACGGTCTTCCCGTTCGGCAAGGTCTCGCGCTGCGGAGGCGGAGTCGAAGGATTTTGTGCAGATGAGCACGAAATCGTAGGGCCCGCCGGCGGCCTGGTCCAGGGAGGCGTAACAGCCGAAAACTCCCGCCTCGGCGTCGGCGCGACCGAAGATGCCTGTTCGACACAAGCCTTCACGCTGGAGGACCGCCACCGTCTGAGCCCGCGCGACGATTTCAACGCGATTTCCGGAGCGGATCAGGCAGCTCGCAATCCCCAGCCCCACCGCGCCCCCGCCGTATATCAACACACGCATACAATCCTATATCCTGCGACTATAAAGTCCGACTGATTTCGGTGCACACTCTGTCATGCTGAACGAAGTGAAGCATCTGGCCTGCGAATGAGACGTTGGTATCGCATGCAAACCATTCATCCGATCCGGTAGCCAGACCCTTCGCTGACGCTCAGGATGACAAGTCTGTGCAACGCGAAGACTCTTGTTGATCTATATGGGTTCACTCGACGCCAAGCTTTTCTCTCAGGATGTGGAGGTTCATGACGTCCTCCCGGTTGTATTCCAGCAGCATTTGCAGGGCTTCCCGGTTATTGTTGTTGACGTAATCCCACCAAAGCTGCACGGCCATATACCCGTTCATGCCCCTCAGATGCCGCTCGATCCCCAGCCGGCCCTCGACCGCTTTCAGGCCGCCTTTCAGGTTGTGGCGCCAGCAATTGTACATGAGGTCCGTGTGCGGGAAATGCCTGTGCAGGTCCAGGCCCAGACTGTATTTGATGAACGGCAGATCGAACCGGCTGCCGTTATAGGTGTAAAGCCGATCCGCTCCTTCGAGCAGGCCCAGCACCTTATCCGCCGTAATCTGCACGCCGAAGAGCTGTCCGAACCGATGCTGTGCTCCCCGCACGAGCGAGACCCCCACCACCGTCAGGTCCGAACACCGGCTGCTGAATCCGGTCGTCTCGATATCCAGGTATCCGCAGCACTTCTCCGGCGGATGATTCCCTTCACGTATCTTCTCCTCTCCGGGCGGACAGAATCCCTGCATGCTCATCGCAGAACTCCTTCCTGTCGCAATCCCGACAGTGTGAACCCCGCCAGATCGCGTCGAACTGCTCCATGATCCGGCCGATAATCGTCTGATCGCTGGTAATGATGCCCGATTCGAAGTTGCGTCTTTTCGTGCTCTTGGCCCCGACCCCGGCCCCCGTCAGATTGGCGCTGCCCATGTAGGCATACGCGCCGTCCACGACGGCACACTTGCAATGCACCCGCGGGCACAGCATCCGCTCGAGCCCTTTCAACAGCTTCGGGTAGCGGTCGAAGTCCCGGCGAAAGATGGGGCCCGGCTCTTTGGCGTGCAGCAGGCGGATTTCCACGTTCCGGTGCGCCAGGTCCGACAGGATTTCCAGGAAAGGGACCATTTTGCCCTGCTTGTGGACGTGCAGGTCCTTGAGGTCCGCCGTGGCCAGCCAGAGCAGCCGTCTGGCTTTGGGGATGGCCCCGCAGATGACTTCCTCGTATATCTCTCGATCTGTAACAAATTTCAACATCGGCGAGCGCAGTGTACCGTCTGACGCAGCAGTTTTCAACCACCTGTCGATGCGCAGATGAGCAGATGGTTGGATGGAGCAGGCTCAGGAGTTGGGAATCAGCACCTGCCACAAGCGTCGGTTGTTGATGTCCAGTAAAATAGCCGAATAAATGCATTTGGACTTTGCGGCGGCTGTGGTACATTTTAAGTAGGAGTGGTCCTTGATCAGGAAGGGCTTCCGATAATGTCGCGCAGGAACGCGCAAGGTCGGCGGCGGGAAACGGGGGTCTTCAATGGCAACGCAGCACCTATCTCAGCACGTCCTCCTCATCACTTTGCCAAAGGAGCCGCAGTTCAGCAACGAGCTGGAGGTCGCGGCCGCGGCGGCCCGTTCCAGAGCAGACCACGACCTGATCATAGACTTTTCCCTCGTGGAGACGGTGCCGACCGGGACGATCTGCAGTCTCATCATCCTGGAGCGGCTGCTCAGTGCGGCGGGCCGACAACTCGTTTTGTGCTCCGCTTCACCACAGGTCACGGCCGCTTTCAAACGGATCGGCCTGCGCAAGCTGTTCCGCTTCGCCGATGATGAGTTCGCCGCCCTGCAATCGCTCGAACGCAGTGAGTGCTGCTATCCGTAGATGGCACGTATCCACGGCGAAGAGCAGGGGCCGGAGACCGACAACCGCTAACCGGTCAGAGCCACTGGTCGATCAGATCGTCGGCGGCGTCAGGCAGGACGCCTGCTAACCAGGCCAGATCGACGATCGTGAAGCGCTTGCGGATCTCGTGCATATGCAGGATGGCCGATTTGATCCGCTCCCGCGAGCAGCCGATATCGCCCATGGAGACAGCACCGCCGGCGCGCTGGAGCCAGTCGCGAATCGTCTCCGGACTCTTGACTTCGGCCGCCAGTTTCATCCTGAGCTGATCCCAAGTGTGTGGGTCCATGAGCTTATCCCGAACAACTTCCAAACGCTGCCTCTTCGCCCCGTACTGCTCCCGGATGGCGGCAACGACTGACGGCACCCCCCAGAAGCCCTCGTCGATTGACGCCGGCAGGTCGCGGACGACAGGATTCTCCCTTGCCAACACCCTTTGGTACAAGGCGGCCGAAAGCAACGTGCCGATGCCGACCTGTCGGCCGTGAAGACCGTGAGTCTCGCCGCGCACGGTGGCCATCATGTCCAGCGTATGGCTCAAGAGGTGCTCCCCGCCACTGGCCGGGGCGCTCGTCCCCACCAGCGTCATCGCCAGGCCCGTCCAGAAAAGGGCCTCGAAGAGCCCCTTCACGGCACTGCTCGTGCCGGCCTTGATGTCCTCCGGGTGGTCCAGGTACAAAGGTTCCAGCCCGCCGATGATACCCGCACAGAATGGACAGTAATACTCGCCGAACAGGAAGTGATTCATCACCCAGTCGGCATTGCTCTGATGTTTGGCGATCGTGTCGCCGAAACCTGCGGCCGTCAGCTCGTGCGGCGCCCCCTCGATCACCGGCGGCTCGGCGAGTACGGCCAGCGGCGGCCTCGCCTCAACCAGCACTTTCACGCCGGCAATGGTGGGTGCGACATTGGCGGCCGAGTAGCCATTCATGGATGCGGCGGTCGCCACCACTACATAGGGTATGCCCAACTCGAAGCTCGCCCATTTGCACAGGTCGTTGATGACGCCGCTTCCCACAGCCACCACGATGTCAGGGCGTAAGCCGCGCAACTGCTCGACCAGACTCCGGAACGTGACATCATCGCAGACCGGCCCACCTTTATCTCGATCCGGAACGATAAGGGGGGTCACATTCAGCCCTGCTCGTTTGAGCACATCCTGCACCCGCTGCCCGCAGACCTCCCAGGTACGCACGTCGGCAACGACCACCGCATGACGCGTATCGGCGTGGCTCTGGCGGATAATGTCAGGCAGCGACTCGATAGCGCCGCGCTCATACAGAAATCTCCTGACCGGCACGTGGTGGACTCTCCCACAGTCGCACGCGAAACTTGTTCCCAGTAATCCCGATAGCTCCATGCAGTGAAATCCAATAACCGATTCGACGCGAGGTACCCGGTTCCGCCAAATTGGTCATACAGAGCGCTCGACCCTTCCGTCCCGCAGATAGATGGTCCGGGTTGCGAATTCCTGCACCGCCGGACCATGTGTCGCCACGATGACGGTGCCTCCGCCCCGCTGAAACTCCTGCAGGTGCTGCAGAACGGACCGGGCATTTTCCGGATCCAGGTTGCCCGTGGGCTCATCGGCGAGAATCAGCCGTGGTCGATTCAGGAGGGCCCTGGCCATTGCCGTCCGCTGCTTCTCGCCCGCGCTCAATTCCGAAGGCCTGTGCCTGATACGATGATGGAGTCCGAGCCGCTGCAGAAGCTCTTCGGCGCGAGCCTTGTCCATTTTTCTGACGGCCCCTCCGGCCACCAGGACGTTTTCGAGCACGTTCAGGTACGGCACCAGATGGAACATCTGAAACACAAACCCGATGTTCGCCGCGCGAAACCGGGCACGGTCCGGGCCGGTCATCTGGTAGACATCCTGGCCATGAAACCGGACCACTCCCCGGCTCGGGCGGAGCATGGCGGCGATCATCAGCAGCAGAGTCGTCTTGCCGCTGCCGCTGGGGCCGCTGACGACCACGAATTCACCCTTCTCGATTTGCAGGCTCACGCCATCGAGGGCCTTCACCTCGCCCGCCCGCGTTCGATAGCTCTTGCTTAAGTCTTCGATGGCCAGCATCTCTATTCCTCCCTCAGGGTCGCGGCGGGATCGTAGGTGACGGCGATCATCGTGGGGATGAAACTGGCAACCATCGCAAACAACGGCGCCAGAATGCAGGAGAGAACGAACAGAGACAGCTCCGGCCGGACCATGGTTCGGGCGGTGATCTCGAAGATGCCCGGGCCAAACCGCAGAGCCAGACCGGTCCCCAGCAGATAGCCCACAATCGCACCGAGCAGACCCACCTGCACGGCCTTGCCGAGAAACAGCAGCATAATACGGGCGGTATCATAACCCAGGGCCCGCAGCAAGCCGATCTCCTGCTGCCGGTCCCGCACGTTCGTGGCGGCCAGCACGCCGATCCACACGCCGCAGGCGGCAATAACGAAGGGAAGCAGAACGGCGAAGATGTTGCGGATCATCTGCCTCTGCTTGGCCCGGGCGTTCGCCAGCGACTTGACCTGAAGCACCTGCGCTTCGGGCAGAATCGCGCCGATCTCCTTCCGCAGAATGGAAACGGGATCGCCCTTTTCGAAGCAAAGGCAATCCACCGCTCGTATTTCCGTGACCTGTCCAGGCAGCTTGAGGATTTCCTGTGCGTCCTGCAAGCAGCACTGAATCCGCATGTCGTCCATGCCGCCGGATTCGGCAAGGCACCGCTCGACCTGCAACGTTTTGCCAGCTACGTCGATGGTGTCGCCCTTCTGGATCTGCAACTGCGCGGCGATCCGGTGTCCAACGTAGGCCGTCCCCGGCTGGACCTGAAATATCATCGGCGGCTTTTTCTGACCAGGCGGACACACCTCAGGCGCCAGGCCGGTCAGCAGGATCTCCATGCCCCGCCAGGTCATCCTGCTTTCCAGCGTCGCGAGCAGATGGTTGTAGGAAATGGTGCTTTGGGACGCGAGCGTATTCAGGCAGGCTTCCGGCAGCGTCTTATCGGGAATGCCGGTCATCAGGAATCTGCCGACATCAGCGTCTTTCGCGATAACGTGCAGATTGTAGCCCATCGACAACATGACGCGTGCCGTCTCTCGCTCCGAGGCTTGGGCCGCCGTGAAGAACGCCACGAGGAAGGCAACCGCCGTCACCACCGCCAGGACCGCAAGCAGGAAATTGATCTTGCGGTGCCCGACTTCCCTGAAGATCATCCGAATGATAGACATAAAAAACCTGCCACCTGACTTCATGCCGACGCCGGCTACTTCAGACTGCTTTCCGGGATGTAGGCAACCGAGGTCTGCAAGGAAAAGCCGCACGTGCAGCCTGAGCTCGCCTCCGGAATCAGGACCAGTCCGCCGGCGGGAATCATGTTGATCCAGCATCCGGGCCGGGAGACGGAATTGAGCCGCATCGGCCCGCCATCCGGCCCGAGATCGTACATCCAGGGATTGCCGCCCCGCCAGAAGAGACACCGGGCGGACGCGGAGACTCCGCCGCAGCCGTGGCCCCGCCGGTCGAATTTCCAGCCTTCGATCCGCTGGCCGCTGCGAAGTGCGTAAGCATACGGCCAGGCATAGGCGACGTCGCCCACGATGGTGGGACAGCGATTGTACTCGCCGTGCCCGCCGTCGATCGCCAGCTCGCTGTTGTGGCTCGCGTGCCAAAGCTCGGCCCCGGTCCCGGCATCGAATGCATCGTAGTAATACCATATCGACTTGTCGACGAGGCGCGAGCCGCTTAGCAGTAGAACGCCCTGCCCGAAGTTCAGATAGACCGGCTCCTCGAAATGGCCGACGTCGATCTTCTTCCTGAAGGCGATCCGGCCGGTGCCTTGCTCCAGAGCGATGAGATACTGGTCGCCGCCGGCAAAAAGAGTCGTCACGGGCATGCGACCGGTTTTGTCGGCGAGCGCCGCGGGACTGTGTGTCTCCATGAAGTAGATCCGCCCCGCCCCCATGACGATAGTGGTGTTGAGGACGATGCCGTCCCGGTACGTCCAGAGAGGCGAATCATCACGCTTGTCCTTCGCGAACAGATAATCGCTGGTCACCAGCTTCATGTTTCGGTACCAGAGGGCTTCATCGGCCGCCCGGCTGGTCTGCGTGTACGATGCGTCCCGCTTGCAGGCCGAACCGAGGAGAATCGAATCCTGGTAGGCGACGTAACCCCAGTCGTGCGGCTCGCCGCCGATGAGCTGCGGCATGGTGAACGCCGCATCACTTCGACCGTCCCGCACATCGTAAGCCCGGCATTTGTCTTCCGCGGCCACGTAGAGCCGGTGCTCATCGACAGCCATGCTTCCGCTGTCAAGGAACGCCCCCAGCCGGCGAGAATTCGGCACATCGAGCCGCCACAGAATCGTACCGTTGTAGGCGTCGACGGCGAACACGACGCAGTCGCCGGGAGCGAACAGCCGGCCGTCCTTGGCAAGAGGTGCGATATTCCGGTGATGCCGGTCGATCATGTCGCGGGGACCGGGCTCGCCGAACCATTGGGGTGTAAGCCGCCCCTGGATCAGCTTGTCGCCGCTGCACGCACTGTTGCCCGGCTCCGCGTAGGCGTGCGTCCATTCCCCCGAGCCGTCGAGACCGGCACGACGAACGCGGCCCCACGTGAGGCCGCCGCTGCCGGCAACCTGCCATTGCGGCCAGACAGCTTCTCCCCATTTTCGCATCCTGCTTTCGGAGTCTGCGTCTGCAGGTACACCCAGGGCGAGCACACCCCCACATGGGCGCAGGATTCTCGTCATCTCGCGCTGATAGTCGGGACACCGCCCGCCGCGGACCATGCCGTCCGAGACGATGACGTTCGCGAAATAGCTTGTGTACGGCAACTCGCCGCCAGCATGATGATGGATCGTCACCCGGCCATAGAGTCCGGCTTCATCAAGGAGCTTGCGTGCCTCGCTCGCTCTGTCGGCATCCGGCTCAACGCCGATGATCTCGAGCGGCGTCCGTCGGGCCAGCTCATACGCCAGCCGGCCGTCCCCGCTATCGAGAACGAGACAGTAACCTTTCGGATTTGGAACTTGGCGGGCGATGTAGTCCGCCGCTTCTTCGTATCGCTGGGTGAGCCCGTCCTGCGGATACGGATTCGCGCGAACCTCCTCGGCAATCCTCTTCGGCTCCGCCGGCGCAGAATGATGGAAGCAGTGAACGTGCCCGGTGTCCGTGCTGACGTGGAGCGCGCCATTCGCAACCGACAATCCGAACGCCTTTCCCTCGACAGCGCCCGCCCAGACGACCTCTCCGTTCTCGCTGTTGATGGCGGCGACTTCGTTGTCACCTCCGACGAACAAAGTCCCCCCGGCCACAATCATCGCGTATGGATGGCGGCAGTCCACGGTCCAGAGGTAGCAGGCTTTCATCTGCGCATCCAGCCGGCCGATGGGGGCACTCAGCTCTTCGATTTGCCGGCGTGCCTGTTCCGCCTCGGGCTGCTCCTTCGGCATCTTGTCGAGCGACTTTTTCAGCGCGTCGCGTTTCCGCTGCAATTGTGTCCGTTCCCGGGAAAGCTGGAGATATCGGCCCCGATCAAAGGCGGCCAACTGCCGCTCCGACTGCATGTACGCGACCGACCCGCGAACAACCATGCGTAACCCGCCGAAGGTCGCGATCGTATCTTTCGTCTGTACGTCGCTCGCCTGAAGCTCCTTGGGCCCGCGTCCCGGTCCGGTCACCAGGACGTCCTCGGCCAGCACGGCGTACGCGCCGCCGGCGCTCGAGAGTTGTCCCTCCGGCTTGCCCTCCTCACGGGAGAAAACCGCCGGATTGGTGCGCCCCGTGGGGACATACAACCGCTGCCGAGAAGCGAGAATGTAGCCCTGCGGCGACGCTTCGACCCGCTGCCGGTATTTCACCGAGCCGGTCCGGGCGTCGAGTGCCGCCAGGTAGGTCCCCTGCTCCGGAAACAGGCCGGCGGTGCAGTAAACGATTCCCTCATCAACGACCAGGCCGGTCCGGATCGGCCATAAGGAGATCATCCGCCCGTTGCCGGGGATCATCCGCTCCTCCGGGGCCACCCGGCACTTCCAGGCCAGCGACCCATCAGCAGCCGACAAGCAATAGACGCAGCCATCATCTGAGCCCACGTACAACCGCCCATCGAAGAAAGCCGGTGCAAAGCGGATGGGACCTTCCGTAAAGAACGTCCAGCGAATCGCTCCGCTTGCGGCATCCAGCGCATAGACTTTATCCTGAGACGACGAGCCGAAATAGATAGCACCGGCGCCGGCCACGATGTGGAAGGCGAGGTCGTAGGTCTCGGGAGCGCGAAGGTCGAAATGGCTGTGATAGAAATCCTGTTTGGCAGGCTCGCCCCAGGCCGGCGCGGGCGGATGAAGCGGCTGGAAGGACCACGCCTGTTGCAGGGGCAACTCTAATTGTGCCTCCGTCACGCCGCTCCTGAAGTTGTCATGCATGTACGCGGGCCAGTCCTGACCGCGTACCGGCCCACCGAGCGCCGCAAGCACAGAGAACACCGACCACGCCGCCAACCGAATCATGCTTTTTTCGCTCTCCTGAGAATCACCACCGAGGCCGCTGCCACCAGCACAGTCATCCCACCCAGAGAGACGGCCAGAACAGAGGATGGGTGACGCAAAATGGATGCGGGCGCTGCCCTCGGCCCTCTGTCCTCCGTCCTCTGGTACCCGTCCTCCGGCTTCTGTCCGCTGTCCTCCGTCATCCGTTCTCCGTCATCCGCGCCCACCTGGATTTCCTCGTAGCCGAAGGGCACGCCGGGATAGTCAAAACCGCCCATGCCGCGACGGACAATCGAGACCATTTCCATTTTGATCATCGGGCTTTCGGGATCGAACCCCAGGCTTGCGGCGACCTTTTGCCGCAGCGTCTCGTCCCATCGTGCCGGCAGCATGGTGCCCTGCAACACCCGATGATCCAGGCCGCACTCGCAATCCGCTCCCACGACCGCGAGAAGCTCCGCCAAGCGGTCCGACGCGAGCATGTCACCCCTGCAAAGCGGCCCGATCCACCGGCCCCGGCCGTAGAAAACGGCGGCACAAGGCTGATTGATATCTTCCGCCTTGAGGCCGAGGGTCCAAAGCAGAACCTCCTCGCGGGCGAGCGACGGCTGATCGAGCACAACCATCATGGGCGGCCGGGCAATCGGCTTGGGCAGATACTCCAGTTGCTCGTTAATGCTGTTGATCGCCGCCGATACAGCCTCGCGGGCCGCGGCGTTGCGCTGCCGCTCCGGTCCTTCGATGAGCAGCACCACGCCGTAATTATCTGCTGCTCCCTCCAGAATCTGCTGCTGCGTCGGCGAATGTAGTACGCCCTCCAAAGTCGAGCAAACCGCATCCCGCACAGACGCAAGGTTTTGCGTCTGGACGCACGGAAGGCGCAACGGCCTCGCCTGGCCGTCCGGAGAAACCACGACAGCGGCCGGGAAGCTGCTTATCTTGCAGGATGTGAGGAACTCCAGCGCCGGATGATTCGCGTCCGCTCCAACCGTGACCAACTCGAATCTGATATTGGTGTCCATCAGTTCGTCAGCGAGGGCATCTTTCAATTCCGCCATCCGGTCCGGCGAAGTATCCTTGGTGAGATACACAAGGAGACGGTACGCCCCAATGCCAACGTCGATAAAGCCCACCTCGCGGACGTTGTATCGACAGGCATATGCCGGCAGAGCCTGCAAGATCAGGCCGCAGGCGATAATGGAAAGAGACAAGCGTAACTTCATCAGATTAAATGGCTCCTTGGGCCGGACCGAAGCAGAGGATCTTTCCGTTCGTCAGCGTCACAATTACCCTGCCGGTCCCATCCACGGCAAGTCCCCAGGCAACCGGCGGCTGAGGCAACGGCTGTTTCCAGCGAGCCTGCCCGTTCGTCGGATTCAGAGCGATCAGCTCCGTGTCCGTGGCAAGCAGAACGGCATTCCGGCACACGGCCATCGCATGGACCTTCCCGAATTCCACGGACCACGCCGGCTTCGTCGACGGAGCGATCTTGCCCCAACTCACCTGGAACCGGCTGCCCGGGTCCGCGAGCTTGCGTGCGAATCCCGCGCGGTCGAAATTCACGAATCCCATCAATCTCTGCTTGTACTGCTCCGACGACCACACGACCGATGTATCTCCCGTCGAGGCCATGAAGACCCTGCTGAACGCGGTACCGTCGTAGACGTCGTACGCAGGATGGCCGTAGAACGGCTTGCCGCAGGCGACAACCTGGTCGGCCAGCAGAGACAACTCCCAGCCGCGCGGGGCACGCGAGGCGCACTCGGCCAATTGTGCGGCATCATTCAGGCACCGGCCCGTCGCCGCATCGTAGACCACCGGTGAGACGGACGTCCCGCCTGCCAGATACAGCTTTCCGTCATGCAGCAGCAGATGACCCTGAACGCTCACGCCGGTCCGGGCATCCGAATCGAGATGACCCGAAGTGCTGTTGTGCCACTTGACCTCGCCGGTCCGTGCATCCAGAGCATACACGTAAGTCCCATCGTAATTGGCGATCCCGGCGGCACAGTAGGCGACGCCGTCGGCCACCAGAACGCCGCTCGCCGCGGGCCACGTCGACATCAGGGTGCCGTAGACGGGGATCAGACGTTCGGCCGGAGCAGCACGGAACCGCCAGAGCAATCGGCCGGTCTTCGCCTCGAAGCTGTACACCCAGCCATCGCCCGATCCCACAAACGCGCGTCCCTCCCAAATCGTTGGCGGCATGCGAATCGCGCCGCCCGTATAGGCCTTCCAACGCACATCGCCCGTCCCCGCGTCAACCGCGCGCACGACGCCGTCCGCCCCGCCGGCAAACACGAGCCCACCAACCGCCACGGGCGCGGTAACCTCCGGCAGACCTTCCGGCGTGGAAATCCTGGAATCGCAAGTCCACAGCAGACCGGGTTGTCCCACGACCGAAGCCAAGGTTGTGACATCACAGACGTTGTTCGCGCGAAAAGCCGGCCAGTCGCCGGGAGCGACGCTCAGCTCGACCACTGGCGCGGAGGAGCCGTTACTCTCCCGTCGTTCCGCTGTTTTGACTTCCGGAGTGAAATCGAAATCACCGGCCGGACCCAGGCACGTGATTCCGTATAGCGTCAGTTGACAATCGCACACGGACGGCCACCAATACAGAAGTCCATTCGCAACGGTCACGCCCTCCTGGCAGACAGGACGCATCGGTGAAATCCATTGCGGCCGAAGCGACGCGAGATCCAGCCGGACCGAGCCGTCGTCCGCGCGGAAGAAAATCGCGTCGGCGGAGCCGGTCGGGCGAGTGCAGGCGCGCCGGGGCTTGGCGATCTCGGCGAGCACCTTGCCGGTCAGCGGGTCGAATTTCATGCTCGGATGCTTGTCGATTTGGCCGCTGATGCCGTAAACACCGTCGTCACGCAATACGAGCTGGAAGTTGCTGTACGGATGCTCCCAGAGAATCCCGCCGTCCTGTGTCGAGACGGCCAGCAGCTTGTGGATGGGCGGCCCGGCGAAGTAGAGGGCCTTGTCGCTGCACTTCAAGTAGCAGGTGGTGCGCCAGTTCGTCCGCCAGTCCTGGCGGTTCTGATATTCGCCCAGTGAAGCGAAAAGCTTCGGCGCATTTGCCGGGGTCTTACGCCAAAGCTCACTGCCACTTTTGGCGTCGAGGCAGGCGAGATAGCTGCCGAAATGGAAGAAATACAGCCGCCCGTTCTTCATGCAGATGGCCCGGCCGTCAATCGGCTGTTCTTCACGGTGGTTCCAGAGGACCTTCTTTGTTTTGAGGTCGATTGCCAGGATGCTACGGCCGAAGCCCCAGGGGTTTTCGGGCTGATTCCAGCCCTCGGAAATGGGGTCCCAGGGCCAGCCGTGCTTCTCCAACTTCCATCGTTTCGTCGGATCGCTCTGCTCCTGCTCGCCCATCATCGCATACAGGACACCGTCTTCGAGCGCCATCCATTTCCAGAACGTGCCCCCGGCCGCATCGACCGGCGGAACGATCTCATCCACGACCTTGCCCGTAGCCGCATCGATTACTTTGCACGACTTGTTGTCACCGATATACAGCGCGGTGGGCGTTGCAATCATCGTATTGCGGTGGATCATGACGCCTTCTGGGAGATCCCGCTGCCACAAGATCACGCCATTGTAGCCATTGAAGGCGACCAGCTTGTTGAGAAACGGCTCCTCCCTCGCCTTGAACGCCACGTGGCCGAAGGCCTTGAACATCCGGCCGGCCGAGGCCACGCACACCTGAGGCAGCGGCGCGTACCGCGGCTCCGCCATGAACTGCGTAAGATACGGGGCGACGACTACTTTGTCGTTCGATTGCGGGTTGTTGTCCGGTCCGTGATACGGATGGCTCCAGTCATCTACACCTTGCGGAAAAGGCTTCGTGACCGTTCTATCGCCGAACAGGGCCTTGCCCCCGGGTCGCAGGACCCGCACGATTTCCTGCTCCGTGAATTCCTTGCGGTCTCCGAGCACAATCACTACATCCGCCACGTTGTCGGCCACATGCAGCTTCTGTCCGCCTGTTCCTACGAAGACGCGACTTCCATAATAGCCCGCCTCCTCGACCCGGCGACAAACCGACTCGGAGTCCTTCGCGTTCAGCAGTTGCGTGTAGATCAGCAGTTCGCTGGCTTTGGCGAGGTCGAGAGCCAGGTCGCAAGTGCCGTCTCCCGTCACAACGCATACGCCGCGACTTGCCCCCGCCGCAGCCACAACCTCCTGCGCAGACGGGGAACGTGGAAAAGCAAACGGCGACATCACGAGGATCAGAATGCTCAGCAGTACCACGACTCTTGCGCGACTCATACACTGCCCTTTCCAAGACGACCGGGTGTGTGGTGCCGGATACGGTTACATATGCCGAGTATCTTACTGCGGGACGCCAGCACTGTCAAAAAGCTTCCCGAACTATAGCTTGCCACTGCGGAGGATTGAGACGATGAGCCAGGCACCGCCGATCGCGGCGATCACGTACCCTAAGATGCCGATCGACTGGAGGGTGCCTTGCTGCGGGACCAGCAGACTGGACGCCACGAGCAAGGCCGCGATGATCAGGGCGAAGCTGATGCGGTTGGAGCTGCGATCTAGCGTTTTGATCAGGCTCTCCAGGTGCTCGTGCTGGATGTGGACCTGGAGTTTGCCCTGGCGGAACTTGCGCAGAATGACGTTGAGATCGTCCGGCAATCTCATCGCCAGGTCACCCGTGTCCTGCATCACCCGCCGCATCTGGCGCAGCAGCCGCGCCGGCTCCAAGTCCTGCAGGCTCGACCGCCGGGCAAACGGTCGCAGAGACTCAATAATGCTGAAGTCCGGATCCAGCGACCGTGCAAATGACTCGACCGTGCCCAGGGCCTTGAGCATGAGGGTAAATTGAGCGGGCGGACGCACGTAGTTGGACCGAAACAGGTCGAGTGTCTGCGATACGATCATGCCGAAGGGCATGCTCTTCAGAGGCAGATGCTGATACGCGTCAATGAGCTGTTCCGCCTCGGCCGCCAGTTTCGCCACGTCGGTCTTGTCCTGGATGAGATCGCGGCGTTCCAGGGCCCGGACGACGCGGCCCGGCTCATTGTCCACGATGGCCAGAATGAGATCGTTGAACAGTCGGCGGTCCGCCGCGGGCAGCCGGGCCACCTGGCCGAAATCGATGGGGGCCAGGACATTGCCCGGCAGCAGGAAGAAGTTGCCCGGATGCGGATCCGTATGGAAGAATCCGATCTCGAACATCTGCCGCAGCACAAAGTTGGCTCCTCGATTGGCGACCAGTTCGCAGTCCAGCCCGTGCTCCCGGAGAATCTCACAACTGCTCGGCTTGATCCCATCGATGTACTCCATCGTGAGAATCGCCGCGGTGCAATACTTCTCATAGACTCTCGGTATGTGGACCGTGGGGTCGGCGGCGAAATCTCGGAGGAACCGCAATTGGTTCCGCCGCTCATTTGCCAAGTCCGTTTCTTTGGACATCGCTTCAACGAATTCTCTGACCATCTGCTGGGGATCGATGGTTTCATCATGCTCGAAGACCGTGGCCTTGAGAATCGCCGCCAGCTCTTCGAGCACCTCCGATTCCGCCTCGATAATCCGGACGATATCCGGCCGGCGGACTTTCACGGCCACCACCTCCCCTTCCCGCGTGGTCGCACGATGAACCTGCGCGATACTCCCGGCCGCCAACGGCGTCAGATCGAAACTCACGAAGATCTGGTCCAACGGGCCGTTCAATTCGCGCTCGACCTCGGCCTTAATCCGCTCGGGGTCTTCCGGCCTGACCTGATCCTGCAAATGCTCGAGCTCATGCACGTAGTCAAGGGGGATGATGTCGGGCCGCGTGCTCAGCAACTGCCCGAATTTGATGAAGGTCGGACCGAGCTCCTCCAGTGCCAGGCGCAGTCGTTCCGGACGGGTACGGCCCTCGGCGATCCGCTTGATGCGCATCGGGGCCACCTTCTCCCCGAAGCGAATCAGGACTTTGGACCGTAGCGCATCGGCAATCTCCTCAAAGCCGTACTTGATCAGCACGGCCATGATGTGCCGGTACCGCCGAAGCAGATATAATCGGCTCTTGAAACGACGATGCCTGAGACTCAACCGCTATCGCTCCACAGTGTGCTGCGCCAGCAACTGGTCGATTTTCAGCTCCAGACGCTGAATGTCCTCCTGGGTCGCCAGGTGCAGATTGCTGATTGTCTGGCGGACTTGATCGGAAACCAGTCTCTGCAGCTCCAACCGCGTCCGCTCGGCACTGTCCATCACTTCCTTCACAAAGCCACTGCGGGCTTCCCGGGTCGCCTGTCCCTTGCTGACGTACTCGTCGAACATCTTTTCCGCTCGTTCACGGGTCATGGTCAGAGCACCCAGGCCGGCCAACATCAATCGATCCAATGTCTCAAACATGAATGGTTCCTCCCAGTTTTCCGATTGCGGGTCACGGATTCGCGCCACGATATCGAAGACGCCATCCTGGACCCCTGCTGTCATCATCTAACCCGATTGGGGAGTTACAGACAAGAAAAAAGTCGCGACCACTTCCGGGCATGAGCGATTATATACTTCCAACTAAGGATTCGCCCTATACCCGAAAGGCCGTGTCCTCCGCTACAAAGGATGGTATAGTGATCATTGTGATTGGTGACCACCTGCTGACCGCCAATCACGAACCGGCATTCACGCCTTAGGAGAGACCGACATGTTCGGAAGAAAAATACACCTGTTCACGCTCTTCGGTTTCGAGGTGGGGATCGACTTTACGTGGATTTTTCTGGCCGTCCTTGTCGCCTGGTCCCTGGCGGCGTACCTTTTTCCGGCGTATTACAAGGGGTACTCAGCAGGAGTTTACTGGGCCATGGGCATAGCCGGCTCGGTCGGCTTGTTTCTCTCCATTGTCTTCCACGAATTCTGGCATTCGATCATCGCCCGCCACTACGGCCTGCCGATGAAGGGTATCACTCTCTTCATTTTCGGCGGGGTCTCCGAGATGGAGGACGAGCCGCAAAATGCCAAGATCGAGTTTCTCATGGCGATCGCCGGCCCTGTCTCCAGCGTGGTTCTGGGAGGTATCTTCCTGGGGATTCACTGGGCCGTAAAATCCGCGCAGGCCCCGGAATCCGTCAGCGGGGTCCTGCAGTACCTCGGCTGGCTGAACGTGATCCTGGCCATCTTTAACATGATACCCGCCTTTCCTCTCGACGGCGGGCGCGTGCTCCGGTCGATCCTGTGGGCGGCCAAGAAAGACCTGCGCTGGTCCACGCGCGTGGCGGCCGCCTTCGGCTCCGGCTTCGGCTTGCTTTTGATCCTCCTCGGATTGCTGACCTTCATTACGGGAGCCTTCATCACCGGTATCTGGTACTTCCTGATCGGCATGTTCATCCGGGGGGCGGCCCAGATGTCCTACCGGCAGGTCCTGATCCGCCGGGCGCTGGGCGGGGAACCGGTCGCCCGTTTCATGGAGCCGAATCCCATCATCGTGCCACCGTCCATCACCGTCGAGCAACTGGTGAACGATTACTTTTATCGCTACCACTACAAGATGTTCCCGGTCGCGTCCGATGGCACCCTGGTGGGCTGCATCACCTCCCGGCAGGTCAGGAATGTGCCGAGGGAGCAGTGGGACCAGCATAGAGTCGAGGATATCCTCGCGCCGTGCTCGATCGAGAACACCATCCCTCCCGATACCGACGCGATGAAGGCCCTATCTATCATGAACCGCACCGGCAACAGTCGCCTCCTCGTAGTCGACGGGGACCATCTTATGGGGATCGTCACTCTCAAGGACATGCTGAAGTTCCTGAACCTCAAGCTCGATCTTGAGGGTGAGGAGTCCTCGTCGGACATGATGGACAAGACGGGGTCCTTGCGGTGAGTATCAGGCGATGGTGATCTCCTCATCCAAGTACACGTCCTGCACGGCGTTCAGCAGTTCCACGCCCTCCTTCATCGAGCGTTGAAATGCCTTGCGCCCCGTGATCAGGCCGGTGCCTCCGGCGCGCTTGTTGATCACGGCGGTCCGGACGGCCTGCTGCAAGTCGTTCTGGCCCGAAGCTCCCCCGGAGTTGACCAGCGGCACCCGGCCCACGTAGCAGTTGACGACCTGATAACGCGTCAAATCGATGGGGTGGTCGGTCGTCAGCTTGGTGTATACGTCCGGATGTGTCTTACCAAACTTCAGTGCCTTGTACCCGCCATTGTTGGTTGGCTGCTTCTGCTTGACAATGTCCGCCTCGATCGTCGCGGCCAGATGGTTCGCCTGACCCGTCAAGTCCGCCGAAGTCTCATAGTTCACGCCATCCTTTGTGAAGTGCTCGTTTCGCAGGTACGCCCAGAGGACCGTGAACATCCCCAGCTCGTGCGCCCGCTCGAACGCCGCCGAGACTTCCTCGATCTGTCGGCGGGATTCCGGCGATCCGTAATAGACCGTCGCTCCGACGGCAACGGCTCCCATCTCGAACGCCTGCTCCACCGAACCAAAGAGACGCTGGTCGTAGGTGTTGGGATAGCTCAGCAATTCATTGTGGTTGATTTTGACGATAAAGGGAATCTTGTGAGCGTATTTCCGGGCGACCGCGCCCAGCACACCCAGCGTGGAGGCCACGGCATTGCACTGTCCCGCGATCGCGAGTCTCACGATGTTCTCGGGATCGAAGTAGATGGGATTTGGCGCAAAGGATGCGCCGGCGGAGTGTTCCACTCCCTGGTCCACGGGCAGGATGGACAGGTACCCGGTCCCGGCCAGTCTCCCCTGATCGAAAATCGCTTGCAGGCTCCGGAGGACGCGGACGGACCGGTCGGAGGCCGTCATGATTTCATCGATGAACATCGGACTCGGCAGGTGCAGCGATTCCTTGGGAATCGTCACGCATTGATGATTCAACAGGTCATCCGCTTCCGGCCCGAGGATGTCACGTATTCTGTCACTCATCTTCTGCTCCTTTGTAGTTATCGGACGCACAACATCGTCTCCGTGTTTTCCATGATGGCTTCTCCTGTCCTTATTAGTACGCGCTTCGCGGCATGGTTCCGTAAGGAATCGCCTGATGGCCGGTTCGACGAGCGATGGGCCTTTCCAGGCGAATCGGCTGCAAAACCGGCAGACACGAGCGCGACAATTGCGGTTTTGCCGTAGGGAAGATTGAGGACTTCCCTTATTCTTGCGCTTTGCGATTTCCGGTAACTTGTTGTTTATGACGGTCAACTGACCTGAGTGTGGGATCGCTTGTTTGTGCGATACCGTGCCGGAGCAGCCGCCGCCCAATTGGAGTACAGCAGGTACGGCGTATCCGAGCACGTTCAGATACAACTTGAGCCGGTCCACCACCGATGGGAGGATGCGAAGATCCCCACCTGGGTCTCGGCCGTCGTGTTGAGACTGATAAGCTCGTAAGGACAAGTGGCTTTTGGATGTCCCCGCCGAGGCGAGAGCACACACGCGTCCGGCAGCGACCTGAGATGTTTTCTTCTTCTTTTTTGAACTGATATGTGGCGACTCACGTAAGTTTGCTAAGAAACCTCGTGTTGCTAAGGATTCCTGCTATGCCCATAGTTGTGATCATTGAAGAGCAACACTCTGCGGCAAGGACTTGGAGGTCCGTCAAAGGACGCGCAGACAGGACCAGTACGTTGGCGACTCGCGCACCGCGGGTACGGAGGAATCATCGATGAATATCAAGACAGTCATGCTCGGCTGGGAATTTCCGCCTTTTATCAGCGGCGGGCTGGGTACAGCCTGTTACGGATTGACCAAAGCGATGGGCCGCATGGGGATGGAGATTACCTTTCTCTTGCCTCGAATAGGACCCGTACGCATCACCGGCGGCAATCCCGAGATGACCTTTGAGCTCCTGGAGAGCGGCTTACCCAACGTCCGGCTGCGAGCGGTCCCATCCAGTCTGATCCCTTACGGCAAGTACGGTCCTCATGCCTCAACACGGCGCCTGACCGCCGCCGAGCTGGAAAGCCTGTGCGCGGGTGCCGCTCCCTACGGACCCAACATCCGCGAGGAAGTCCAACGCTATGCCGTGAGAGTGCTGCAAATTGCCGAGTCGGAGCAGTTCGACGTCATCCATGCGCACGACTGGATGACGTTTCCGGCAGGCATCGCCCTGGCGGCCCGCAGCGGCAAACCTTTAGTCGTGCAGATTCACTCCACAGAATTCGACCGCAGCGGTGAGCACGTCAACCAATTCGTCTATGACATCGAGCGGCACGGAATGCATGCCGCGGCCAAGATCATCGCCGTCAGCAATTATACCCGCAACATCATCATCAATCGCTACGCCGTACCGCCCGAGAAAGTCGAGGTCGTCTACAATGGCATCGACTTCGCCGGTTATGGCGAAGCCCCGCCACGGCCGGAAGAACCGGCCGGGCGAGATAAGGTCGTCCTGTTCCTCGGGCGCATCACCATGCAGAAAGGACCCGAGTACTTCCTCCACGCCGCCAAAAAGGTCCTCGAGAAGATGAGTAACGTCAGGTTCGTCATGGCCGGCGACGGCGACAAGCTGCACGGGACCATCGAGGAAGCGGCCTGGCTTGGCATCGGACACAAAGTCTTCTTTACCCACTTCCTGCGCGGGGCCGACGTTCACAGGGCCTATCAAATGGCCGACCTGTACGTAATGCCTTCGGTATCCGAGCCGTTCGGAATCGCACCGCTGGAGGCTCTCCAGCACAACGTACCAGTGCTCATCAGCAAGAACAGCGGTATTGCCGAAACATTCCGGCACGCCCTGAAGGTGGATTTCTGGGATATCGATGAGATGGCGAACAAGATCGTTGCCGTGTTACGGCATCCGCCGTTGCAGGAAGCCCTGCGCGTGAACGGTCGCCGCGAGGCCGTTCGGTTCCGCTGGGAAGATTCGGCGGCGCGCGTCAATGCGATCTATCACAAAGTCCTGAACGTCGCCTGAACAGTTCGATGTCTTCGTGTTAAGGAGGTCCGCATGGCATCAGTATGTTTCTACTTCCAGGTGCACCAACCCTATCGCCTTCGACATTACACTATCTTCGACAATAGCACCGACTACTTCGATGCCTTCAAGAATGCCCAGGTCTGCCGGAAAGTGGCAGACAAATGCTATCTGCCCACGAATCGTCTGATGCTGGATCTGATCCGCCGGCATGAGGGACGGTTCCGGGTGGCCTACAGCATCACCGGGGTCATCCTCGAGCAGTTCCGGGAGTATGCGCCGGAAGTATTGGCCAGCTTTCAGGAGCTGGCGGAAACAGGCTGCGTGGAGTTCCTGGCCGAAACCTATTATCACAGCCTCAGCTCTCTCTTCGCGCCGGAGGAGTTCTCCAGCCAGATCGAGGCACACAAGAATCTGATGCAGGAGCTCTTCGGCCAGACCCCGCGAATCTTCCGCAACACGGAGCTCGTCTACAACAATGCCCTGGCGGAAACGATCGAGCGAATTGGCGGCTTCGATGCCATCCTGGCCGAGGGAGCCGACCACATCCTGGGGTATCGAAGCCCCAATTACGTGTATCGCCCCCCGAACACGCGCACGCTCAAGCTGCTGCTCAAGAACTACCGGCTCAGCGATGATATCGCCTTTCGCTTCTCCAGCCGGGAATGGAGCGAATGGCCCCTGCGGGCGGAAAAGTTCGGCCAGTGGATCAACGCCGTCAACGGCAATGGATATACCGTCAATCTGTTCGTGGACTACGAGACTTTCGGCGAGCACCAGTGGGAGGATACCGGGATTTTCGAGTTCCTGCGTCATTTACCGACCGAGATCCTCAAGAACCCCGCCAACGATTTCAAAACGCCCAGCGAGGTGGCGGCCGCCTACGAGGCCGTGGGTGTGGTGGATGTGCCCCACTGTGTCAGTTGGGCCGATATCGAGCGCGACCTCTCGGCCTGGCTGGGAAACTCCATGCAACATAACGCCATTCATGAGCTGTATAATCTAGAAAGCATGGTGAAAGCATCCGGCGACCCGGACATTCTCGCCGATTGGCGCAAGCTCCAGACCTCCGACCACTTCTATTATATGTGTACGAAGTGGTTCGCCGACGGTGACGTGCACAAATACTTCAATCCGTACGATTCGCCCTACGATTCCTACATCAACTTCATGAACGTTCTGGACAATCTGAGATCCCGCTGCTGCACGGCGGCCTCCTCCTTCCCGGGCACGGTCATGACCGCGCTGCCCGCATGAGCGCGAGCCGGTACAGACTCTGGGGCGACTGGCGGCGCTTTCGCACCGCGGATTTCGGCTCGCGCGTCACCGCCCTCGCTCGAATCCGCCGCACGCCATCATCCATCCGCAATGTGGGGCGACGCCGTCAAAAAGTCCAGAGTGTGTTTCGGGACAGAAAGGATGCGGGCCTCCGGCTCGCCGATGCTCTGCATCCCTACAAGCCGGAGAACCCGCTGGTTCTGGCCATTCCCCGCGGCGGGGTGGAGATCGGCTCTTACGTCGCCACCAGGCTGGGCGCCCCGCTGTCCATCCTGATCGTCCGCAAGCTCCCCCTGCCCGGCAATCCCGAGGCGGGCTTCGGGGCGATTGCCGAGGACGGAAGCACATTTATGATCGAGCACCTGGCGGCCGCCCTGGACCCCGCAATGGTGGAGGAGATCATTCGCCGGCAGAAACAGGAGATTTGCCGCCGTATCGAGGTCCTCAGAAACGGCGCGTCCCTGCCTCCCCTGGAAGGTCGAATGGTCATCATCGTGGACGATGGTATCGCCATGGGCTCGACCATCCGGGCCGGCATTGCGATGTGCCGAAACCAAAGAGCCGGGCGAATCGTTGTGGGCTCGCCCGTGGCCAGCCCCTCCACGGCGGATGAACTGGCGAAAATCGCCGATGCTGCGGTCATCCTCGAAACGCCCCTCTTCTTCAGGGCCGTCGCCCAGGTCTATGAAAACTGGTACGATGTCTCCGATGAGGAAGTCATCCGGATTATGGCCGAGTACGAGCGGCGGGGACGTGAGACGAACGACGGGTGATGGATTCTGTGCTCTATCTTCCGTCTTTTATACCCAATGGCCTTGAATTCGCCTGCCTTTTCTGGTACCATATATCCAGCTACCGGGGTGGCCCTTTTGAAACGAAGTACTTACGGAGAGGGTATGAATCGGAGATCCTTTTTGAAAATCGCCGGACTGGCAGTCGCCATGAGCGGCTGGGCCCGTGCCAGAAATCTCATCCTGCTGGATGTGGATGACAATGCCCCGATCGCGAAGATCGAGTGGCTCGTCTACGAGACAGGCCGGCGCGGCTCTGCCGGGGAGTCCGAGCACCGCTGCGTCGTTCGGATCTCGACCACCTCCGGGCTCCAGGGCTGGGCCGAAGCCCCGGCCTCGGCCATGCCCGACAACAGCACGGCTGCCTCGATAAGGGAGGCCCTGATAAACCAGCACGTGAGCCGGCATGGCGCAATCTGGCGCGCACTTTATCAACAGGGTATGTCGCTCAGCACCCTGGCGGCCCTGGATGTCGCGCTCTGGGACCTGCGGGGCCGGATCGCAGACAAACCGGTCCACGCCCTGCTCGGCACCCAGCGTGAGAAAGCCAAGGCCTACGTGACCACCGGCTTCAATCTCGGCGACCCCGACAGGTACGCTGAATTTGCCCTGCTGTGCAAGGGGAAAGGTCTCCACGGCTGCAAGGTCCACCCCTATATCGCGTGGGGGGCCGGCCGCGATGGTCTGTTGGACGCCGGGTTTCCGGATCGAGACATGGCCGCTTACCGGGCTGTCCGCAACGCCGTTGGCCCTGACTATGCGTGCATGGCCGACAACCACTGCACCTACACCTATGATGAGGCCCTGCGCGTGGGACGGCTCCTCGACGATCTCGCCTATGCGTGGTACGAATCACCGATGCCGGAGAGCGACGAATGGCTCGAACGATACAAAACACTGGCGGGCGAACTCCGAACGCCCCTCTGCGCGCCCGAGACCAACCCGGATTCCTATCCTCCTCGTGTCGTGTGGGTCACGGGCAAGGCTTGTGACATCGGCCGAATTGACGCCGGACTCGGAGGCTTCACGGCTTGCCTGGAGCTGGCCCTCGCGTGCGAGGCTGCCGGGATTCCCCTGGAGCTGCATGACATCGGACCCGACTCCTATCCGCACCTGCAACTGATCGCAGCCACCTCGGAATCGCTCATCCAATACGTGGAGCTGGCCTCGCTTTCTCAAGAGACTCACACCCGGCCCGGGAGAGCCACGCCGGAGCCTGTCTTCGATGCGGCAGGCTATGTAGCGATTCCCCAAACTCCCGGCATGGGCCTGGAGCTGGATTGGAACTACATCTACGCACACAGAGTAAGCTGAGCCGCACCGGACATCAGAAATCAAACGGATTGGGAAACATCCTCGCACCACCTCTAACGTAAAGCCCGCTTGCCGGAGAAGCCGGTCGAACAGTCAGTCAGGGGCGACCGCCGGCAATACCGATGCGGCTCGGCTTCCAACAGACGCCGATGTGCCGAGCCGCGTCGCTTGCAGGTAATTCGTCAACTGGACCAAGAGGAATTCGCGCCAGACCTGCTCCGCAATGAACCTGCTGCCGCAAGCCGAGGGATGTCCGTCATCCTCGATGGAGTGAGTCAACCGTTCTTGTTCCGTCAGGGCGAAGAAGGCGGGCGATATGTCACAATAGGGAATCGGCGCGCCACGGAAGAACTCTTCGGCTTGCGCCATGAAGACACGCGTCGGTTCCTGTGTTGGGCCTTGCGGCGAGGGGTCGTGCCGACCCGTCGTGGTGACATACAACGATGTGCCTCGGGCAGCACACCAGTTCCGGAGTCGGAGGAATAACGCGTTGCCGAGCAGGATGGGGGCTTGGGGATCGCCCACCGCGTCCGAACAGGGAACCGGCGTCCCTCCATTTCTCGTAAGCCCGGCGACTCCTCTCGACGAGGCGGGACGATGTAATGTCGCCGCGGAAAACCGAACGAACTGAGCCAGGTGCGAGTGCTCCAGTAGAAACTGACTGCCAGGCGTGCGTTTCGCCATGTGTTTGAACCGGCTGACGGCAGCGGGTCTCCTGATGAGTTCTTGAGTGTCTGATCCCGCGAATTCGTACAACCGGCTCCGGAGACTCCGTCCGATGTCATCCGTGTTGAGGAAGACGAGCACAGCGTTCGGCCGAATCAGGTCCCCGAACTCCTCCACAAATGCGACGTAGTCGGCCGCCCCCCAACCGCCGACCCCTGCGTTGAGGAATTGGAAGACGCCGGCGCCGAATTCCGCGTCCGCCAGCTCCTGGAGATGATGAACGGGGGTATCCTCCTTGTCCAGGAGCCATCCAAACGTAAAAGAATCCCCCAGCGTCAGGATGTGGATGGCACCATCCTTCACGGGGGTATCTCTCAGATGCGGCGGAAAGAAGGAATAGTGGACGACGCGCTCTCCGAACTGATGTCGCGACTGCCCGCTGGATTTGTTCGCTCTCAGTCCCGTAGCGGTATCAATGGTCCAGAAGCCGCTCAGAGGCTGGGGTGCCGCCAGGCGAATCAGAACCTCACCCAGGATCAGGGCCAAGCCGAAGCCCAAGGCGAGCAGAAACAACCGTTCCGCCACACCTCTGATTCCCCGCTGAAGTGGGGTCGATTTCATATCCGCACCCTGCACGACAAGGTACCGACCCGTTCACGGAGTCGGTGCGAACGCGACAGACCAACGGACGTCCCGGCTCCGAGCCGAGTCGATCCGGACCCGTACCCGCCAGTCCTCCTGCCTGAGGAGTTCAATCCTGACGCCAGCTTGAGCATCTTCCTTTGATACGGCGGCCTCCGTGGCCCGCAAGAGTGCCTCGCTCGATGAACCTCAGGCCGGCGCCTTTTGCCGTCACCACAAATGTGCTGTCCTTCACACCGAACTCGACGGCCAATAGCTCATTCTCGATCCGCAGAGTCTCGGGTGGGGCTGTCTCCGCCGCGAGTCCTTCACCGCTTCCCATGCAGACTGCGACCACGAACGGCACCAACACCCATCGGCTGAGTTGCACTTGTCCACCTCACTGGATGCGATAAACGGTAGGCCGGCCCCGCTTCTCGCCGTCGAACAGCATCAACACGGTTATATGGTCGGCGGTCTCCTCCAGAATCGTCATAGCCTCGGCCTTGCCGGCGACGTCCGGTATGGGACCAATCTTGTGAACCTCGGGACCCTTCCCATCCCAGGTAAACAGGAAGAAATCACGATCCGCCTCGTAGTCCTCGGAATCGGTATATTTCTCCGACGGCTCGGAGCCGGCGTTGCCCGCGATGATGAGAAAACAGGACTTGGCCGCCACGATCTCGCGAATCCCGATGCCCTCTCCGAGCCGAAGCCTGTGCAGAGACGCCACATTCTGCGTCTCCACCGGCCGCGACTTGCTCCCGAACACACGGTCCGCGGGAATCTCCAGGACGAACGCACAGCCGCCCAGGTTGGGACTTCGGAATCCTACGAAAAGCCGCCCGTTCCGCACCGCCAGTCCTTCGATGTTCACCCCCTTCTGTTGAAGAGGCTGCCCGAAATACGGGCCGAGCACCGGGTCCACACGCAAGACCTCAGCAAGGCTCGCCACGTCCAGCGAGGCCGGCACACGCGAACCGGCGATCAAGGCGCCGCTCGGCCGACCGGTTTCGGGGTCTACCTTCAGGCGAAAGATGCTGCACCGGTTGTCCTGGCGCTCGCCCCGCTTCTTCGAGATACCGTGCGAGCCGACGATGTAATAGCAATCGCCTTCCGCCGCAACGCCCTCAATGTCGATCTCCGAGCCGGACCGCAAAAGCGACAGCGTCTCGAGGATGCGCAAAGTCCGAGCATCCCGCGACAGCTCGACCACCTGCACCTCGCGCGCCTCATCAGCCCCGATGAGGCAGTATTTGTCCGAGATGCAGGCGATTCCGCTCAAATCCTTGTCGGCGACGACATCGCCCCGGAACGTATAGCGCCCGACCGCTTCAATCCGTGTCCATTGCTTCTTCGGCGCGTCCTGACCACCATCCGAGTTGCCGGCCGCCGAAACCTCCGTAAGAGCCGCGAAAAAACAGCAAAGACCCGCCCGCAGGATCAGATTGCGATTGCATACTTGACGCATTTTCAAACCTCCTGTTGCCCTGTTTATAATGCACGGGAGTGTGCCCGTCAATGGTGCAAAGGCCGCGTGCAAAAAGGCTTGCAGCAATCTTCGCGGGGCGGTAGACTCGAAATTTGCGCTTTACTATTTACTATTTGGAAACGCGTCTTCGGAAGCCTGTCCGATGCGTCCATGCGACCCACTCCTCGGGCAAGGCCAAATCGGAAATAGTAGTTCGCAAATAGTGAATCCGAATGGGGCCCGTAGCTCAGCGGCAGAGCAGGTGGCTCATAACCACTTGGTCGTAGGTTCGAATCCTACCGGGCCCACTAAAATGGTGGAGAGCTTCGGGGCCCCAGTCCCTGTGTAGATTCTTCTTTGGGGGCGTGACGAGTAGCCTCGCACAACGACTCAAGAAGGGTGCGGAGTCCGACCCTGGATGGCACCGGATGGATGCGCCGATTAATCATCGGCAGGTGGTTTGGCAACGTGGTCGTAGGGCATCACCGTGAGCTCTCCCTGGCGTGTGGTCATGCGGACCATCGAGTCGCCCCGTCGCGAGATGTAGAGTATTGCGTCGGAGTCGGACGATGGTGGAGCCGCATCGTTCAGTGACTCGGCCACCTCTCTGAGTACGAACCTCTCGTCTGTTCCATCATCGTTGACGATCTGGAAGCGCACCATGCGGGCCGGCCGGCCGTGGCGAGCAACCCTCGTGTATGTCCCTGTGTGCGCCGTCGGGTTCACATAGCCGAAGAACAACACGTCGTCCTGATCCTTGCTGATCCAGAATCGGCCGAGCCACGAGTAGGACATCGGCGAACGATGCTCCTGCTTGCTGCCCGGAGAAGCAGTGGAAGAAGCCGTGCGTCGTGCGTCAATGAGTCCCAGGAAGATGATGCCGGCGAGAGTGGGGACCGTAATCCAGGCAAATACCTTTTGGCTGGGGCTGCGGGTTCGCGGACGGGGTTGGACGACGTATTGAAGAGGTCCCTTCTCATCGGCCGGGTCGTTGCCTGTGATGGCCCGAGCATGCTGGGCGACCCACTCCGCAGCGGCCCGAGCCTTGCATTGCACAACCATCACCTGCGAGCAGAGTTTGCAGGACCACTCGACCCGAAATGCCTGATTCGGTCTGATAACCGCTATGTCCTTGTTGACCGCGGCACACGCCGGACAGGTCCAGACAAAGAGACCCGACAGTCTATTCTCGGGGTCGCCACGGCCCTCCAGCAAGCCGAGGAACTCAACCGGACCGGATGGTTCCCGGACATCGAAGACGACTTCAGAAGGTCCATGACGGCTACCATGCTCGTGCGACATGCATGTCTCCACTACCGGAGTCCGAAGTCCATAGGCAACGGTCTACGAACTGTGGATTCCAGACCGACGCAGAGCTTTCAGTGCATCGAGTTTGTTGTTCGCGAATTCAAAAACGCTGTCCAGGCCCGCCACGCGAAATATACACTTCGTCGCCAGACAAGCGTTGCAGAGAACGAGTCGATGGCCGTGCTGCGATAAGATCTGTCGCAGGACCAGCAGGCTTCCGATACATGGAGAGGTGACGATCTCGACGCATGAGAGATCCAGCACCAGATCCGTATGGGCCGTCTGAGCCAGATTGTCGCGGAGCCGCGCGAGCTCAAGGGTCAACTGCGGCTCCGACGATAAGAAAACGAACAATACGTCAGGTTCCAGCATCGAGACGTCCATACGGCATCACCCCTGCAAGGATACATTTATTCGATTCTGGCCTTATATCGGATGCCAGACGCGACACAATTAGCCGATCGTGGTGGGGATGATGAGCCACGGGTATGAGAGCTGACCGGCGACCACGGCCCTTTCCTGCCGTATCGCGACTGAGCCGGGTGCCGGAAACCGCCGCGACCACTTGGAAAAATATGCGTGCCCGAGGAAGGAAACTGCCGTCCGCTGCCCGTGCGTCCCATAAAGACGCATCCGTAGCTTACACGCATGATTTCTGAAAACCTCGTATGTACTGGGTGAACAAGACCCCCGCCGCCACGAGGGCTGCCGATTCGCCGCGCTATTTGCCCCCGACGGCAACAGGCTCCAATTGCACGCCGCTGTGACCGAGGAGCGTACCGGTGGCCCGAGCCAGATTGACTTGAGCGATCTCGTAGTCGGCAAACGCACTGATTCGGCGTGACTGCGCCCCCGCGAGGTCTTCGGCCGCAAGCAACACGTCCTTGCTGGTTCGCTGCCCGAGTTGAAACTGCGACTGTTCCACATTGTATTGGCGATAGGCCCGGGCCACGCCCTGCTCAGCCGCCAGAATGCGCCGCCAGTTTTGCTCGAGGGCATCGACGGCATCATAGACTTCCCGCCGGATGCCTTGTGCCAGTTGCTCGCGGCTCAACTGGTCCTGTATTCTCGCCAAGCGCGCTTGGCGCAGGCGTGCCTCTGCGGCTAGGTTGCCCAAGGGGATGTCGACGGACAGGCCCACCGCATGGTCCTCGGACGGGCGGTCGAAGATGTCCCCGAGTGCCCGGCCCGTCGTGCGGGACACTCCCGCGGCTGTATAGGTATAGTTGAAAGTCGCCGCCGGCAGGAGATTATTGCGGGCCTGGTCGATCTGAATGTCGTCGATAGCCAGATTCAAGTCACTCCCCAGCAATTCCGCCCGGTTCTCCATCGCCGCCGTGACCAGCGCCTCCCTGTCCAAGTCCAATCCCCGGGGCTCAGGCTCGGTGGCCGTGAGAATCCCGACATTGGAGTTCATCGGCATATCCTTGCGGTTCATAATCCGGCGGAGGACCCGCTCCAGGTCACGGACGTCCGTCTCGCTGCTGATCACGGCATCGAGGCGGCTCGCCAGACCGGCCTCGGCACGCACAATCTCGATTTTGGCCGCCGACCCCGCTTCCACCTTGCGACGCGCGAAATCCAGTTGATTCTCGGCCAACTTGTATTGCTCCCGGTTCACGTCGAGTGCCTTCCGAGCGGCGTAGAGCCCCCAATAGACGATGTCCGCGTTCGTCAGGATGTCGATGGCGGCCTGTTTCGTGCCGGCGTCCACGAGCCCTTTCCCGTAGACCGCAATCCGGATCGGGTCGGTATTGATCCGCGTGCCCGCACCCCGGAGCAGCGATTGCGTGAAGGCTACACTGGCAGCCGCCTCTGAGACACCATCCACGTCAGCGACCGGCAGGCGGGCCGTAATCGAGCCGCCGGTCTGCAGTGGCGTCACGATACCCGCCTCATATGACCGAATGATCCCCACCCCGTTGCCATCGGCCGCTGTGCTGCGAAAGTAGTCGGCGGAGCCAAAGAACGCCGACTCGAACCTCGCCCGCTCTACGTCGATATTCTGCTGGGCGATGGCCGGATCGATCAGCGCAACTTTCAGGTCGAGATTGTTCGCCAGCGCCGCCGCTCGAACCTCCTCCAGCGTGAGTTTCACCGTGGGCTGAGCCTGGTTGGGCTCGCCGGCCTGCTTCGCCGCTTCCTCGGTGGCCTGCTCGATGGTGACGGGTTTCGATTTCGATTGCTCCGCGAGTTGCACGGCGTCAATCGTATTGAGTTTCGCCGCCCGAGCCTGCAACTGGGGCTTCAATCCCACTTCGGGCGCTCCACAACCGATCCCACCGAAAGCCATGAACAGCAGCCCTGCCCATATTCCGCCATTCCAGGTCTTCCGACATTTGCGAGCACTTGTTCTCATCTGCTTACCTCATTCCTGTTTCAGAGCTGCCATCGGACCGATCCGAGCCGTGAGAAAACCGTGCGTGACAATGCAGATCGTACTGGAATATTCATGCGAATTGCTGTGCAAAGAACGTGCCAGGTGGCCCCCTCATGGGCCGACTTTTCAAACGCCCGGGAATGCGTTTTCCGGCAGTCCGCGTGCCGCCGGCGTGGCCGGGGTGTCCGTTCCTGGAACCACCGCGCCCGAATTCGGACACAGTAGCGGACAGCCAGTGGCGATAACTCGGTACTAAGGTGGCGAGCCGTTCGCGGATTCGAATCATGCCTGTTTTTTTCATTCATATCTCAGCGCGACCATCGGATCGATCCGCGCCGCCCGGCGGGCGGGAATGTAACTGGCCAGCAGCGCCACGCCGGCCAAGAGCACGGCCACGCATACGAACGTAAGCGGATCGGTGGGACTGACGTCGTACAAGAGACTGCGGATAACCCGCGTCGCGGCCAAAGCGCCGACCAGACCAATGGCGAGCCCGATCAATGTGACCTTGAGGCCCTGCCGCAACACCGACTTCAACACATCGCGGCTGTGGGCTCCCAGAGCCATGCGAATGCCGATCTCGTGCGTGCGTCGGGACACGGCATAAGCCGTGGTGCCATAGACGCCCATGCAGGCCAGGACCAAACCCACGACGGCAAACCCACCCACGCAAAGCAACGCAAAACGTTGCGGGGAGAAGAAGGCGGCGATCTCCTCGTCCATGAACATCATCGTCTGGATCATCACCTCCCGGTCCACCGCCAGAATTTCCCTTCTTGTGGCAGCGGCCACATCTCTACGCCCGGGATCGGTGCGGATCAGCAGACCCATTTCGCCCTGAGGACCGCCGGCTTGAAGTTCAGGAATGTAGATCTCCTGATCGGTCGGTTCGCTTCTTCCAAAGTGTTTGACGGTGGGAACGATGCCGACGATTTCACGCGGAATCGGCGCGGAATTGCTGTCCGGCGGAGCCTGCGTAATGTACTTGCCGATGGGGTTCCCGTTCGGCCAGAAACGTTGGGCTATGGCCTCACTGACAATCGCGACCGGCTGAGAGGTTGCAGCGTCCTGCTCCGTGAAATACCGACCCTTGCGAAGGGGGATCTGCAGGACGCGGAAATGGTCGGGAGATATCCGCCACAGGGGAAACCACATATAACTCTTGTCCGGCAATCGATCGTCAAAATCGGGCATTCTATATCTCTTCTCATCGGAGAAGACCCCTTCGATCTTGAAGGCCTGGCGATTGCCGGTCCCTCCGACGGGGCTGGGCCCGGTGGCGGCCAACCGGACTCCAGGCAAGCCTCGGATCCGCTGCAGGACATCCTGACTGAACGCGGACTGGTCCTCCGGTTTCGAATAGGCAGGCACGTCATACAAGGGAACGTACACCGTGAGGAGGTTTTCCGGATGGTAGCCGAAATCGATGTTCAGAACGCGCGCGTAACTGTTGACCAGCAGGGCCGCGCCGATCAGCAGCACAAAAGCGATCCCAATATCACCAATCACGAGAATAGCACGCAGGCTCTGGAAACGTGGGCCCGCCGCCGGTGTCCTGCCCGCCGATAGCGAGCGGCTCAAGTGGACGGTAGAGGCGCCAACGGCAGGTAACACACCGAACGACGCGCATGTCAACAGGGTGATGGCTGCCACGTAGAGGAGGATTTGCCCATCCATGTGAACCTGAACGAACCACGGGATCGATGAGTCTCGCTTTCCGTATTGCAGGTACCAGGGGACGGACTGATCCCGCAGGACAGAAAGGACCTGGATTCCCCAATAGGCAAGCAGCAAACCCAGCAGGCCGCCGAGCCCTGCCAGGAGGATACTTTCTGTGAGCAACTGGCGCACTAAGCGAAAGCGGTGCGCGCCCAGGGCGGCACGCAGGGCGATCTCCTGTTCCCGCGTCGCCGAGCGGGCAATCAGCAGACTCGCAATGTGCAGACAGGCAATCAGCAGCACAGAAGCGGCAATACACAGCATCATGACGAGAGTCCGGGGCTTGGCGAGACTCATGGCGCTCTCGAGGACAGCTTCGTTGATGGGGACCAGAGCTATGCCTTTATCGCCCATGGTATCGGGGTACTCTTGCGCGAGCTGAGCGGCAATCAAGTCCATTTCGGTTTGGGCCTGGGACAGATTGCCCCCCGATTTCAAACGTCCAATCGCCACCACTCCTCGGGCCTGACGGTTCCCACTTTGATCCGGGTATAGAGCCATCGGCATCCAGAGCCCGCAAGCGATGCGCTGAAAGACCCAGCGGAAACCGGGCGGCAGGACACCCACGACGGTGCAGACTTGCTTATCGACAATCAGAGTCTTGCCAATGGCGTTCGGATCGCCGCCAAACCAATGCTGCCAGTGGGTATAACTCAGAATCACCACGCGCTCGCCGCCCGGTCTTTCCTCTTCGGGCACAAAGGTCCGCCCCAGGATGGGCGGCGTGCCCAGCGTGGAAAAGAACTCCGGCGATACGTATAAGGCTCTGGTCTTCTCGGTTCTATCGGAGCTTTGTACCGTGGAGTCGTACCATTGATGGGCCCCGACAAGAGACTGGAACACATGGGCGCGCTGCCGCCAATCTCGGAAGCTGGCGAGTGAGGTAGGCTCCGTTCGATTCCTCACGGTCGCGTGCGTCACCGGGTCCACATCACTGTGGGTCTCGTAGACACACACCAAGGTTTCGGGGTTCTTGTAGGGGCACGGCCGAAGCATGACGGCATCGACCACACTGAGCATCGCGGTCGTGGCGCCAATACCCACTGCCAGGATCACAACCACGAGGGCCGTGAAACCGGGGCTCCGCGCCAGCATCCGAAAGCCGTACTTGATGTCTTGCCACAACATTCCCATATGCCTCTCCTTCCCAACCTTACTCACGACTATCGTTGTGCTCCGGACTTATCGCTTCTCCAGGCGGTAGTTGCACCATGTCGGCACTTCGCACGTGAAATCGAGGGTGCCGCCGCCCTTGGTGACGAACACGCCGGGTTTGACTTCCGCCAGCTTCTCATCGACCGACCGAAGTCCGTTCGCCATTTGAAAGAACTTCGACTCCGTCAGGCACAGGAAGCCATCCTTTTCCCGGATTGTGATGCGCGGCGTGAATTCATCGCGACCGACAATAAAGATCGCCACATGCGCCCACCATTCGAGCTTGTATTCATTGAAGCGCAGATTGTGAGTCCCGCAGTATCGCCTCCAGGAGGACTGGTATGGGGTGGGTTGGTGCTCGGGCCAGCCCCACCAGGTGCCGATACAGGCATGATAGTCGGGCTCTCTCTGTGGGAAACGCTTCTCGATGACCTTACCTTTGACCAGTTTGTCCGTCAGAGTCAGGCTTAAGTCGCTGATAACGGAATTCGGCAATCTGTTGGTCAGAGCGACCACACCCACACCATATTCCGGATACCAATACAGGAGCGACAGGAAACCGAATCCCCAACCCTCGTGCCCGAGCACCGTCTCCGTCCGCTCGGGCGCCCGCTTGTCGATATAGATCCCCTGGCCATAGTACACGTTCGGATCGGTCCGAGCGATTCCCACGGGAGTGTGGATCGTCTCTATCAGCGACCGATCGATGATCGTGCGACCGTCGAGTGTCCCCTGGTTGATATGCAGTTGAACGAATTGGGCCATGTCCCGGGCGGTGCTGTAAATGCCGGCGGCCCCCAGGGCCGGATACACCGCGGGCACCTTCGACATGCCCATCATGTGCCCGATCGCTCGCCGCGAGTTGCCGAGGATTTCTTTTCGGTCCGCTGTCGTATTCACCATTCCCAGAGGAGTAAAGAGGCGCTCCTTCAGATACGCTGTGAACAGCTTGCCCGAGGAGACCCGGATGGTGTACGCCGCCAGATCGGACGACGCGGCACTGGCATAGAAGCTGCTACCCACCGGGCAGGCCAGCCAACTGCCGTAGAGACTCTTGACATGATCTTCAAAGGAGGCCGCGGAAGCCGGCTCGAAGTAGTTGCCCACGGGCGTTTCCACGGGAATCCCGGCCGTGTGGTTGAGCAGACGTCTGAGGGTAATCTTCTGCTCCGGATGGTCTTCGTACCGGCTGTTGACTCTGAAGTCCGGCAGGTAGGTCGTGATCGGTTCATCCAGCTTTACTAATCCATCCTGGACGGCAAGCATAACGGCCGTAGCGGTGATCAGCTTGGACATGCCGCAGATCATGAAAGGCGTGTCCGGCGTCACGGGCCGCTTCTTCTTGCCGCCGGTGTACCCAAATCCTTCCGTCCAAAGGATCCCCTGATCATCGACCAGAGCAAGGGCGGCACCGGGAATGTTTCCTTTGTCCATGATTTCCGGCACCGACGCACGGAATTCGTCAATCATGGCCTCGACCTTTGGGTCCAGACCCTCTCTCTTGTAGCACCCCGTCTGCGGAATGGCCGCCCGGAGCGGCAGGTCTACGCCGGGGAGGAGGCCCAACAGAATGGCGGACCTGAGGATCTGTTGGATAACGGGCTTCCTCCAAGCACGAGAATTCGGATTCTTCATGATGTTTCCATCTCTCTATTCATATCGAAGCGCAACTATGGGATCGGTCCGCGCCGCCCGGCGGGCGGGAAGGTAGCAGGCGAGCACCGCTGCGGCACCCAAGAGCCCGCAAACGCCGATGAACGTCAGCGGGTCGCTGGGACTGACGTCGCAGAGCATGTCCTGCATGTTCGCGAGGACGCGCCCCAGCACAAATGCTCCCACCAGGCCAATGCCCAAGCCAACGAGAATGAGCCTCGCCCCCTGCCCGATGACCATCCTGAGCACGTCGCACCGCGTTGCTCCCAGGGCCGCGCGAATACCGATCTCCCGGGTTCGCTGGCTCACCGCGTAGCTGGTGACGCCGTAGATCCCGGCGAAGGCCAGGATTCCGGCCACGAGGGCGGGCAGGCCGTACAACCATAGGGCCAAACGCCGGCCTGACGTAGACTCATGCACGCGTTGTGACATGGTCTGGACGTTCTCGATGGGCACGCCCGGATCCACAGACTGAATAACCGCGCGGATGGAGGGCACCACCGACAGCGGATCGCCGGATGTCTGCACGATCCCACACATGCCAAAAGCGGCATCCGTCACGCGCGGCAGGTAAATCCCGGGCTGCGGCGATTCCTCCAGGCTGATTTGCCTGACGTCTTTGACTACACCAATGACGCGGACCCAATCCTGAGAGCCCTGCTGTCGGATTCGTTTGTCGATCGGGTTCTCGTCAGGCCAGAACCGCTCGGCGAAGGTTTTGTCGACAACCACGGTTCGTTCGCTGTCGCGGCGATTGTCGTTCTCGGTGAAACCACGCCCTGCGAGCAATGGTATCCCCAGAGTCTCGAAGTAGTCCGGCGTGATTCTGCGTACGAGCACCTGCGGGCTCTGCTCACCGGAGGTGTTCGGCTTGCCTTCGGTCTCGAACTTCCGGATGGCTGGGATACTCATGGGCGCATTGTTGACCAGTGCGGCATGCACCACGCCCGGCAACGCACGGACCCTCTCAACGTGTTGTTCCCAGAACGCGTGACGCTTGTTCTCGTCGATGTACGCCCCGATGGACAGCGGGACGTTATAGGTGAGAATCCCCGCGGTGTGGAATCCGGGGTCTATGTCCTGCACCTTGAGGAAGGTCCGCAGGATCAATCCTGCACCGGCCAGCAGTGTCAGCGCCAGCGCGATCTGGGCGGTCACGATCGCATTCAGGGTTCGACGCCTGGCGCGCGAGGAGGTCGCGCGCGTGCCTGAGGCTTGCAGCACGGCGTGCAGGTCCCGGGGAGACGCCGCGTATAACGCCGGCAACAGCCCCGACAAAAGGGTCGTAGCAACGATGATGAGCAGGCAGAAGAGCATGCACCGAACGTCCAGCGTGAACGTCATCCAGACCGGGACCAGCTTGCCCAGCAACACCAGCACGAACCGCAGGGCATAAGCACCCAGCAAAACGCCCCCAATGCCGCCGGCGACCGACAGGACAAGACTCTCGGCCAGCACCTGCTGAACGATGCGACCCCAGGTCGCCCCCAGGGCCGCACGCGTGGCCGTCTCCTTGTTCCGGCTGATCCCACGAGCCAGCATGGTGCTCGTCACGTTGCAGCAGGCGATCAACAACACCAGGGCAACGATGGCCAGGATGAGGGACAGGGCAAATCGGAACTGGCGCGCCACGCTGAGGTACGATTCGCGCAACAGCGTGACCTTCGGCAGCGTGATGACCTGCTTGTCCGGGTGTTGCTCCGCCCACCCCTTGTGGATCCCGGCCAAGTCGTCGCGTGCCTGCTCGATGCTCACCCCCGGCTTCAGTCGGCCGACCGCCATGGGGCCGAGGCCGCCGGCACCCTTGTCGGGATCGCCGCACAATGGACACCAAACGTCCTTATGATCGGGAAACGTGGCGTCCGGGAGGATCCCAACCACCGTGTAGGACGGGTCATCATCCAGACGCACGGTGCGACCGATGATCGTCGGGTCCTTGCCGAACATGCGATTCCACAGACTGGCGCTCAGGAGAACCACCTTCGGCCCGCCCGGGCGGTCTTCCTCCGCCGTGAAGGACCGGCCCAGCACCGGGCGGATGCCGAACATAGCAAAGAACTCCCAGCTCGCCAGCCGCATGCCAACACGCTCAGCCATGCCGTCGCGGGAGACATTGGTGACCCACTGGCTGGAAAACGCCATCGTCTCGAAAGTATGATTGTATTGACGCCATGCGTGAAACTGGGGATAGGAGGGCCATTGCTGCTGCCCGGACTTGGGATCGACCTCATCCAGATTCACCACCCGCCCCTGATCGGGGATAGGCAAGGGACGCAGAAAAACCCCGTTGAACAGGCTGAAAATCGTTGTCGTCCCGGCGATCCCAATTGTCAGAATCCCCACGATCATGAGTGAAAACAGTGGCTGTTGCGCCAGGCTGCGGCAGGCGATCCGCACATCATGCCCTATGCCGGATAGAAACGTCATTCTGCTCTCCTTTCTCGACTTGCTTGCTGCGCTTTCGATTCGCCATTCGAACTCCTATTCATGCCTCAATGCCACCATCGGATCGACGCTGGCGGCCTTGCGGGCGGGAAGGTAACACGCGGCCAGCGGCACCAGGACGACCAGCAGAATGCCGATGGCGAGTGTGGCGGGATCCATGGGTGAGATGCCGAATAACTGGCTGGCGATGACCTTACGCAGCGAGAAGGCTCCCACCAGCCCGAATCCAACGCCGGCCAGGATCAGGCCCATCGCGTGCTTCATGACCAAGCGCAGGATATCCATCCGCTGAGCCCCGAAGGCAATCCGAATCCCCATCTCACGGACCCGCGTAGAGACGGTGAACGCCACCACGCCGTAGATGCCCACCACGGCCAGCGTAAAGGCCACGGCGGCAAACACCGAGAGCATCGCCATGAGGAAGCGCCGGTGAGCGGTAACGGCGGAATAGGATTCTTCAAGCGTGCTCATATTTTCGATTTTGAAAGACCCATCCACGGACCGAACTTCCCGCGCGACCGCCTTCCTCAGGCCCTCGGGATCGACCCGACAGCGCAGCGCCATGCTCGTGATGACAAAACGCCGCGCACGCTGGTCAAAGGGAACGTACGCCTCCAACGGCACTTCGCGATCAGGTCCGTCGGACCGAACGTCCCGCAGGACGCCAACGACCTCGCGCGGCGCATACTTCTCGTCGCTAAAGCTCGCGAAACTGCTTTGTTTCCCAAACGCCATTTGCCGACCGATGGGGTTCTCTCCGGGCCACAGTCTCTGGGCCAGCGCTTCATTGATGACAACCACGGGGCTCGAGTTGCCACCGTCCGCCGCAGTGAAGCACCGGCCATACTTCAGTTGCATCCCGAAGACGCGGAAGCAATCCAAGCTGACGGTTCGCAGAGAGACAGAAGACACAGACTCTTGTTGAGCCTCCTGTAGTAGCGGCGTCACAATGCACAAGTCCGATCCACCGCCGGTCAGGGGCGCCGTCGTGGTGGACGCGGCCAGTTCCACACCGGGAAGAGACCGCAGCCGGTCCAGCACTTCATCGTGTCTCCTCGTGACATTGGGACCGGAGAGTCGAAAGGCCAGGATATGACGGGGTTGGATCCCGAGCTCCACCTGCATGAGTTGCCAGTAGCTCCGGATGAGCAGACTGGCGCCCACTACCAACAGGAAAGCCAACACGATTTCCGATACGACGACCAGTCGAAGAGCCCACCGTTCCCGGAGCCCCGAGGTCGCTCTCGTGCCAGACTCCTTGAGAACATCCGCCAGGTTCAAACGCGAGGCGAGAAGCCCGGGGACCGGTCCGATGACCAGACCGCACACGAACGTGATCATCATCGCAGCGGCCAAGACCCTCCCGTCCATTTGGGTTTGATCCAGTCCGAGGATGCTTCGCGGAGCGATGCGCACGAGCACGGCGACTCCCCAGCGGGCCACCAGAGCCCCCAACGCACCCCCCAGGAGCACGAGAACCATGTTCTCTGCAATCAACTGCCGCACGATCCGCAGTCTGGAGCTGCCCAGAGCGGAGCGTACGGCCATCTCCGCCCGGCGACCGAGGGAGTGCACCACGAACAAATTGATCACGTTCGCACAGGCAATCAGCAGCACAAACGCCGCGGCCGCCAAGATCATCAAAGAGGCGGATCGCGTGGGTCCCAGGAGCTTTGCCGCCAACGGCTGCACAAGGATGCGCAGGGGATTAGGAACCTGCTGGGGATACGATTCTCTCAGGCTCTGCGTAAGGCGGTCCACATCCGCCTGAGCCTGTGCTACCGTAATTCCAGGTTTCAGACGAGCGATGATACTGTAGTTGAGGTTACCGATCGGCTCGTGCTCAAGGCTGCCGGGTGCCGGGACCCAGTAATCCACCTTCTGGTTCGCTGTCCCTTCTCCGAATGGCAAGGACCGGTAGTCCGGCCCCATGACTCCGATTACTTTGCACATCCGTCCCGCAAGCTGGACGTCACGTTCGAGAATCCCCGTGTCCGCCCCGAAGACGTCGTGCCATACGTGGTGGCTCAGGACAACGACAGGGTGTTCCTCAAAGCTCTGCTCCTCCGGGACCAGGACTCGGCCTATCAAAGGATGGATTCCCAGGACGTCGAAGAAGCCGGGAGTCACCGTGAGTCCTCTAAGATCCTGGAAGTTCTCCTGCGTAGCGGCCCAACCCTCCCAGGCAACGTGGGCTTGGTGCGTCTTGTAGGCGGCCATCTCCGCGAAGGACTCGTTCTGCGTCCTCCAGTCCAGATAGATCCTGGCCGGCATGCTCGAGACCAGCTTACCGGAGATCCCTGCCTCGGTGAAAGAAACCAGGCGGTCGGGATGCTCATAGGGCATGAGGCGGATAAACATGCCGTTCATCACACTGAGAACGGCCGTGACGCCGCCGATGCCAAGTCCGAGACACAGAACCACCGCCGCTGCAAATCCCGGCCGGCGCCGCAGCAGGCGGCAGCCGGAACGAACGTTTTGTCCGAAAGTGCTCATCGTTGTCTCTCCTTTGTCAGCCGCCGCTCATCGGTGGTCGGTGCCGGCCGCTATCCGATTTCCTTTACCTGCCAGCCGTCTTTGAGCCGGATGATCCGTTTGCTGTAGGCGGCGTATTTGTCGTTGTGCGTGACCTGGATGATGGTCGTGCCTTCGCGGTTGAGCTTCTTGAACAGGTCCATGATGGCCTCACCCTGCGTCGAGTGCAGGTTGCCGGTCGGCTCGTCGGCCAGAAGGAGCTTCGGATT
>Ga0315281_10001073_pt1 | contig 39982 bp, 51 predicted proteins | sample YL17G07_0_MG_FD_204540 | JGI IMG/M metagenome (GOLD analysis project Ga0315281, IMG submission 204540) | Sediment microbial communities from Yellowstone Lake, YNP, Wyoming, USA - YL17G07_0 | ecosystem: Environmental > Aquatic > Freshwater > Lake > Sediment | place: USA: Wyoming | collected...
CACCGCATAAGGTCGCAAGGGGTCATTTCAGCAAGATTTATTAACAATGGGGACACCTTAGGACTTTCAGCCACGGGTACGCTTACAGGCCTAAGTTCTTTTAATATGACAGTGGTCATGAGACCATTAACGACAGTTTTAGGAAGATCAGATACGCCTTAAGGGGAGAATTTAAATGGCACTCGTATATAATCCTCAGACAGGACTACTACAAGAAAGCACAACTTCGGGGACTACAAGCACAGGAGGTTCTAATCTAAGCTTTTTGGGAAGTTTGCTTAATGGCGGGAGTACAATCTCCAATCCCAATAATTATAATTTTGGCAGTATCTCGCCCTCAACTTACGGAGCTGTCAGCCAAGGACAATATCTAAATCCACAACAAAGTTCTTTGCTCAGCCCAATTTTAAATACTGGCGCGGGAGCTAACACTTCTGGAAATAACCTTTCGCAAAGCGGTCAATATTATAAAATCGGCACAGATGTTTATGGCCCGCAGGGCCACATTGATTTACCGACCTTTCAAAAATTAGGCCTTAATTTTGCCCTTCTTCCCTCCCGCACCCAATCCCCTACTCAAAATGCCGATATAACTGGGGGGAATCAAGCAAATGGCGGTACAGACCAAAGCGGGGGAGTGGATTATTCCGCTCTCATAAACAGTATGACTGGAAACCAACAGGCACAGTCTAATCTTAATAACGCCCCAATGGATATGCTTCAGAAAATCTTTGACATGATGGGGCAAAGTGGCCAAAGTCAAACGCCGGATATTTTGGGATATCTCACACAAGCCCGCCAAGATGCCGGACTACCGCAACTTCAAAACCAGTATTTGGATGTAACAGGAAAACTAAATGCTCTCAACCAAAGTCTCTATGACGCTGAGGGAAAAATAAATACCACACCAGATTTGACCCAGTTCCAGATGGGCGCGAGGGAAAATGCTTTGACTCGCGCATCCAATCCTTTAATCGGACAACTGCAAGCCCAACAACAAACACTCGGAGCGCAAATGGGCGTTGGCCAGCAAAATGTCGCCCAAGGACTTGGAGCGGCCACAAGCCAAGCGGGTCTAGGATTCCAACAGCAACAACTGCAACAGCAACGCCAATTAGGTTTGGCGGGACTCGGTTTGCAGGCGGTTCAACTTCCAGCCCAGAATCAACTGCTTACCGCTCAAGCCCAGCAAGCTCAAGCCCAAGCTGGGTTCTATAAGAATATCTACGGAGGATTAGACCAAACTGGCGGAAATAGTGGTACTAGAACTGGAGTCGGGGCATTGCCGCAGTTTTTACAGGGAGCAGTTACTCAAGATATTAATGGCCAAGGGTACATTGTTGAAAGCCGTGTTCCATCTCTTGGAGGACTTGGCACTGATGCCGCTAAAAGCTATGCAGGTAGACTTGGTGTGCCTATCCTCACTGATGCTCAAGCCCAATCTATCGCGGGATTGGACACAACCCAAAATAATCTAGCCAGTCTGCAGCAATTAATTAACCCCACATCTCAGGGGGGGCAAGGACTGTTAGGCAGTGGGTTAGGCGGAAAATTACAGGGGGTAACTCTTAATAATCTTGAGAAAGCATTAGGTATCGGCAATGGGCCACTGCTTACTCAGATTGATTCCTTTAGGGAATCAGCCATCAAACAAATTCAAGGTTTAGCTTCCGGCGGAACGGGACTTAGAATAAACCAAGCAGAAATAAATTCAGCAATTCAAAACTTGCCAACTACTTCTGACAATATTGAAACCGCCAATGCTAAAATGCAACAGTTATCAGTATTTTTTGCCAACCAAAGGTCAGCTATCTTTGCCCTAGGCGGACTTAAGTCTTCATTCCATGCCTTGACCAATCAGGGAGCTTATTCATGGTAGACCCAAACTCTTTACCGCCACCGACCGATTTAGGTGCGGTCAATCTTGCTAAATCCATTAGAACCGTAGAATCAAACGGAAACTTTCAGGCACAAGGAAAATCCGGAGAGTCCGGAGCTTATCAGTTTATGCCTAAAACTTGGCAGTCTTATGCCGGGAAATATCTTGGCGACCCGAATGCCGAGATGACCAAAGAGAATCAAAACTTTGTGGCCTATTCCAAAATTAAAGAACTCAAAGACCAAGGATTTTCTCCCGACCAAGTAGCTTCTATATGGAATTCAGGCAAACCTGATTATCAAGGCAATGTAGGCGTCAATTCCCAAGGAGTCGGTTTTAATACGCCCAAATATGTTATTTCGGTAATGAATAAATATCAGCAGTTTAGACAAGGCGTGGAAAATGGAACGACACTTCCTAACCCTTCGCAAGTTACAGACCAAACTCAACAGCAAAAATCTCTGGGAGGATTTGTGGGGAATATCTTTTCCAGTGGGGCAAATCTAGTAGGCGGGTTGGCCAACATATTCCTCCACCCAATACAGACAGTCCAAGGAATCGGCCAAGCTATCGCCCACCCGATTCAGAATGTTGTTAATCCCTTAAAGGAACGCTATGGCGGACTTTCAAATATCGCTAACACTCTATATAACGACCCAGTCGGGGCGGCTTTAGATGTCTCCACTGTTTTAGGCGGGGTAGGTGCTTTAGGAAAAATTGGGGCAGAGGGTTCTAATCTGGCAAGATTGGGAGAGATGGCAGCAAAGGGTTCTGAAATTATTGACCCAATCCAAGGAGCATTGAAATTAAGTCAAGGAGCTTTGACTAAAACACTTGGTAAGGCCGGGACAACCGCTGAAAACATTTATCAAAATACTTTAAAACCTAGTATGGCATTGCAAGAAAAATTCCCCAATCTAATCCAGTCTGGTCTCCAAAGAGGAATCCCAATTACTGAAAAAGGATTATCTGGTATTGAACAGACTCTTACTGATTTAAGAAAAGGGGTTAAAGAATTAACTGCAAATTCTAGCGGTACGATTGATAATCAAGCTATTATAAATTACCTACAACGTTCAAAACAATTATGGAAAGGCACATCAGTTGAAACTGAGGCTAGTCAAAAGATAGACCAAATTGCACAAGATTTCTTAAAACAACAAGGAGAAACAAGCACGGTAGCTCAAGCTCAAACTGTAAAAGAAGCCCGTCAATTTGAAAACCGTAAAAGATATGGAGATATAGGAGCGATAGGTTCAGAGGCTAATAAGGACATTGCTTATGGAATTCGCAAAGAAATAGAAAAACAAATTCCTGAAGTGGGAAAACTTAATCAAAAGAGCATTGAATTTCAAGGACTGAATAAAGCAATAACAAAAGCACTGCAACGGATTGGAAATAAAAATACGATAGGGCTAACTGATATTGGGGCAGGTATTTTAGGTGCGACCGCTACTGGGCCTATGGGAGCTTTAGCGGGTGTGGCAACACACATCTTTAGAGACCCGGGGGTACAATCACGGTTAGCGATTGCTCTTTACAAACTTTCAAAAACACAACCCTATATTCTAGGGTTGTACAAACCGGGGCTAGGAGGAATACTTAATCAACTAAACACAATAGTTAAGCAAAACCAAACAACACCTTAATAAGATAAGGAATGAGTAAAATAATAAACCAAGGAGAAACAAAAATAGCTAAAAGAATCGAACATAGTAAAAAGAATGCATAGCCTAATTTCATAATTAAACCATACCACAAACTTACCCACAATGCCAAAAAACGGACAATATAAAATATCCATAGAAAACAGAATAACCACACTGGAAGCCAACTATATAGAACTAAAGGATAAGATTGAAGAAGTCGTGAATAACCATCTAAAACATCTTGCCGATAATGTTGATAAGATACAATGGCTGTTAATCACAAACTTAATCGCAGTGATTTTCCTTTTGCTTCAGAAGTATATCGCGAGATAGGCAACTCGTTAAAAGGCCAGTTCTTTAAGGAGGGGAACTATGCTTTGTCCTAAATGCTGTTCTCAGGTGGATTGCGAGGAATGTCGCAAGTTGGACAACTTCCTCAAGTGGTCGGTCAGAATTGCTTCCTTGGCCGTCCTGGGGCTGATGGTGGCCTATTGGGTGTCAGGAGGTGAGTAAATGGAGAACATCTACTGCCGTGAATGCAATCTCCGCATTGCTCAGGCCGAACCGCAGGTTGCTTTCAAGAAGCCGGGTCAGACGGAGTATTGGTATTTTCACAATTCGGTCTCGTCTCCGTGCTGGCAGAAGTGGCAAGAGGCCGACCTTAAACGGAAAGCCAAAGTTCAATAGAGGGGGTGATCCTTTCTAGGTTCGGCAGTTTCCCTTAAAGCTGCCAATTTTTATGCGCGAAGCCAGAAATACAAGATGTGAAGTTATATGCGTTAAATGCGGTGATGTTTTAGTGCGAAGTTGGAATATTAAAAATGCCGTTTGTTTTGACTGTACAACTAAGCGTAAAAATGAATATAATGCCAAGAGAAAAGCAGAGGGTTATAAACAGAGATATAAACCTGTTGTCCACAGTTAATAAGTGATAATTACATAGGATTTTCCTATATAATCTGATACTTATCCACATATCCACAGCCTTTAATTATAATTATCTTATCTTCTCTTGGGGGATTATAAGGGGGGATTAAAAAATGAAAAAACCATTAGACAATTTAATAGTTACGCAAGCATTTGGAGTCAATCCCCAAAATTATTCCCAGTTTGGATACAAAGGGCATGAGGGCGTGGATTTTAAGACGCGCTGGCTAAGTCCTTCGGTCAGTCTTTGGAACGACTTTAAGGGTTGGCGACCGGTCTATGCGGTCCGTGATGGCAGGGTGGAAGTATTTTATGACCAAGGATTCTATGGCACGCATATTTATCTAACCGATAACCAAGGGAATAACTATCTCTACGCTCATTTGAAAAATGCTCGGTGCGCGACTGGCCAACTGGTATTTGCAGGGCAGATAATCGCCGTCAGCGATTCCACAGGCAATGCCAATGGCCCTCACTTGCATTTCGGGTATAAACCCAAGGGATATGACCCGAACAATGGCTATGGCGGATTTGTTGACCCAATGCCCTTATTTAACCCTATACAGATTGCTCAAAACCCTATGCAACTGCCCCTCCAAGTCGCCAGGATAGGCCTAAACTTGCCCCCAGGCGATAGTTTCCTGCAGAGTGTAGCTAATTTCTCAAGCGGTAAGATTCCGTGCGTCCTGAAGGATTATCCGCTAAATATCCCAGTGGGCAAATTAAGTCAAGACCAGGCCTATATGATAGCCGACCAAGTGAACCCCAGCGAGAAGTTTATTTTTATATTTTACCAAGGCGCAGTGGATAGCGTGTTTTTTTCAACCTTTTATTATCCAGCTAGAAATTGCGTTATTACTGCTTGTCCTGGCAACGATTCCCGATTGTTGACATTTGAATTTGCGCATCAAATAACCGTGGCGTACAATAATCATAGAGGCAGTAACCCTTATATTGAGGATACCGATTCACTTTATCCGTCGGATGATTTCATCAGGCAGAAATACGATTTGGTATCAAAATTTTATCAATGAGTGAAATTTTACCAGAAGAATTAGTCGGAGAAGTAACTAATGAACCAGTGGTAGAAACTCCAACTGCGGAAGAAGAGTCCGCTCCTGAAGTTTCAACACCGGAAACAGTTGATGAACAGTAAATTAGTTTTGTTCTTTCACCTGGCGGGTCAGATACTCGCCCAGACCGCAGTCGCCGGACTGCCATTGTTTAAGACCCACGAACCGATTTATTCGGCAGTCGTGGCTATCGTCGGTGTATTTATCGCCTTCTTTGACCAGACCCAAAGTAAAACTCAATAACCTATTAGGACTCTTTGGAAGTACATAGTAGCGGTTAGTCTCCTCTGGCTACTGGCGCTCCTGATATTCACCCACAAGGCACACGCTAAGACTTACGGCAACTTTAATTCTCAATTCTTGTTGCCGACCAGTGTAACGTCCAAGATTCTATCCGCTTCATATAGTTTCAGTCCCCCAGTCCTCTATCCGCAAGAAGTTTCCCCTCAAGAATACCTAAGACAGCTCGCTGGCTCGGATTTTGAGTTGTTAAACTGTCTTGCCACCAAAGAATCTGGCTGGGTAATGAAATGGAACTATATGAATCCCACTAGTGATCCTAATTCTAAATATAGTGCCTATGGATACTTCCAAATCGTAAAAAGCACGGCTGAAAGAATAGACCCAACATTAGACCGAATGGATCCTTATGATAATATAAAGTTGGCTGTTAAGATTTACGATAAATTAGGAGTTAATCAATGGTTGGTTGCCCCACTTTGTAAAACCTTATAGCTTTTGCTCCATAACTATCCGTTTTTTTGTGACAAGATTTACAAAGTGTAATTCCATTAGTCAAATCGAATCTTAATTTAGGATATGGCTTATAGGGTTTAATGTGATGAGCTTCGATATAACCACCCTTTGTACCACAATGTTGACAAGTAAAGTCATCCCTAGCAAAAACCGATTTACGCCATCGGATTCCTTCAAAAGATTTTCGTCTATCTTTATCTTTTTTAATTCCACCTTTCCAACTAGGGCTTTTTTCCCTTACCTTATAAGACCCAGAACATTTTGTAGAACAAAATATCCCTTTGCCATTGTAAGATAATCTTATTTTGAATGATTTTTTACAAGCAATACAGATACACTCTTTAGAATGACTTAATGACAGATATTTACCAGCACAAAACCTAGAGCAAAATTTTTGTCTAGTCTTATACCAAAATAGCTTTTTACAATTTGAACAGAATCTACCCGAACCTCTATTATTGGTAGAATATATTTTTAATCTTTTAGTTAAAGATTTTAATCCTTTGTTCCAAGGAATAAAACCTTTTTTGAAAATACCTTTTGTGATTATCCCAGTTTTCTTTCCTTTATTCCAAGGTATAAGTCCCTGTTTAAATTGAGTTCCAAATGACAAACTTATACCTCTAAACCCGATACCCTTACATTTTAGAGAACAAAATCTAGTATTTTTATTTCTAAAATCGCGAGGGTACCTATAAACACTTTTATGGCAAATAATACAAGAAATAACTTTACCCTTCTTCATACTTTAACCTTAACACAGCAACGGGCTAATTTCAATTGGTCTAACTAGATTTTATAAGACGCCTTTATACTGGGTGTCTTTAGAGTCTGGTTAGACTCAATTAAATCCCCGAAAGACCGTAACTGCAACTTGCGGTCTTTTTGGTTTAGTGCTATAGTATGACTAAAGTTTGATTTCAAACCGCCGTAAGGCCAAGAAGCCCAGCGTGAATCCAATTAAGGACGCGGGGCTTTTTGTTAACTAGGCGTTTGAAGGTTAACAAAAGTTATCCACTTTTGGATTTGACCTATCTGGCAAGCGTATGCTAGGATAGTAAATGAAGTGTGGGTATCTGGGTAGAACTCGCTAGTATCCGGAGAGTAAGATAACCAAAAGGTTATGTCACTTCGGCGAAAATGGCTACTTGGAAAACAACACTTGTGTCGAAAACATTTAAACAACCAATAAACAACCAATAAACAACCAAGTGGATATAAATCAAGCCGCTAAAATTATGGGTAAAAAAGGCGGAAACAAAAACAAAAAAAAAGGCAAGGGCTATTTTCAGAACCTGCAAAGATTAAGCAGCCAAGCCAAACGAAATAAGATTTTAGAATCGTTTAAGGTCGAGGATTTAGATAATTCGGTTACGGCCAAAAGTCTGACCGAGAAACTGGAACAAATAGACGAAAACAAATAACATAACTAAATATGCACATAAAAATAGAAAAAAGATATTCAGCCGAGACTAAACTAGAAGGAGAAGCAAATTCTTTCAAAGAGTTTATTATTGCTAATCGTAGCAATTTAAGCGGTAGCGATTTACGCGGTAGCGATTTAAGCGATAGCTATTTACGCGATAGCAATTTAAGCGATAGCGATTTACGCGGTAGCAATTTAAGCGATAGCAATTTACGCGATAGCAATTTAAGCGATAGCGATTTACGCGATAGCAATTTACGCGGTAGCGATTTACGCGATAGCAATTTACGCGGATGTAGGATTAAAGTTATCCAAAAAGAAGACCTACTGAGAAGTTTAGGAGTAATAATTGAGGATTGAAACAAATAATCAAAAATCCCTCTTGCGAGAGATTTTCGAAAAAATCATTCTAATTCTACCGCAACCGAGGGAACTGTCAAGTATGATAACCGAATCACAAAGCGAAGCTAGGTCAAACTTTCGGATCGGATTGACAAACATCCATTCCGACCTGGACTATATCGCTTTTCAATTAGCTAGTGTATTGGAGGCCGATGACCTGGACAACTTAATCGCCAGGTTGCAGGAGAAGTATAGCGAGAAGGTAAATAAGAAACTTGAACTATGAACAAAGAATTAGTTAAAAAAATACATGACTCCGCTTTAGATATGATGTCTAAGGTAGGATTTGAGGAAGATGGGCATACTTATAAAAGATTATCAGATGGCAAACTTCTGGCTGGGGTAACGACTGTATCATCAATCATTCCTAAAGATTGGTTATCGGCTTGGGGTGCAAAAGAAGCAGTCAAAGCGTTAGGATATTCTGATTATCCTGAAGATATTGAATTAGCAAGAGAAGTGTTTAATAAAATTCAATTACTGGGAGATATACGCGAAGTTGACGAAGGAGTAAAAGAATACATCGCCCTTCTTAAAGAAGCTAAGGGTGCGTCGGGTCGTAAATCTAAGACCGCCTTGGTGGACGGGAAAGTCGGTCATTCGTGGCTCGAAGCCTATTGTAAGGCCAAAATCAGAGGTACAAAGCTTCCCACAATGCCTCTAGACGCTTTAAAACGCCCCCTAGAGCAATTCATAGAGTGGGAGCAGGCAAATGTGGCTTATTGGATACTTTCGGAGGCCAGGGTGGCTTATCCTGAAAAGGAGTATGCCGGAACAATGGATGCTATGGCTATGATGAAGACCGATAAACTGGCAATCGTGGATTTCAAGTTCGCCTCACATATCTCTGAAGACTATTATTTGCAGACTGCGGGGTATCAACATACTTTTGAACCTTATGGAATAAAGATTGACCAAAGAATTATTGTCCGTTTGCCCAAAACTCTTGAGATAGAAGAGTGGGATAAAGAAAATAGAAAATACAAAAAGATTCCAAACAATATAGAAGTTAAAATAGTTAAAACTCCATACGATTTTGATCGGGACACATTTTTAAATATGTTGCCCGTCAAAAAATGGATTAACTATGTAAAAGATGCAAAAAACATTTAAAATTTTAGGCAGAGAACCATATAACTTCACGGCCAGGGACGGCAAGGTCTATCCGAAGTGCCGGTATCAGACGGACTCGGATGCTTTAGACCTATTCGCCCTCAACCTTGAGGTCGGCAAGTCGTATGACTTTGAGGAACAGGAAAAAGAAGCTAATGGCAGGGTGTATAAGAATTGGGTGTTGGTCAAGCCCAAAAATACCCTGGAGTTAAGGATAGAAGTTTTGGAAAGCCGTGTTTCTAAACTTGAGAGTATGTCCTTTCAAGATGAACCAGACCTTTCACAAATACCCTTTTGATGACCATTAGAGAAATTGTCTATGAACGCCAAAATGAAATTAAAAAAGGGGTTTTCACGCCGACAAGAGCTTCAGAAATACTTGTTGAACTCGCCTCAATTCTCGGAAATTGCAATGACCGAATCCGAGAAACTGACGTGGCATATAATAAAGAGTTGCTTCGCTGGCTGGATTCTGAAACGAAGGCAAACCGAGCAAGAATCAAGGCCGAGTGTTCCAAAGAATACTTGGACAAGCGTGAGGCAAGAGATATTAAGGAATTAGTCGTGGAAATAATGCGTAGCTTAAAGTATTATCTCAATAACGCCGAAGAGGAATACGGTCTCGGCAAATATCAATGACCATAAAAAAGACCATAATAACCCTCCTGCAAACCAACGGCCCAATGTTTAAGGGAGTGATTGAGGATAAAGTCCGAGAATCCAATCGGGTCATGGGCGACACGACCTCCCGCCGTCTGCGAGAACTGACCAAGGCGGAAATTATTAAAAAGGAAATCGTGGACGGAAACACGGTCTATGTCTTAATTGAAAAGCATATCCCAAAGCCCGTCTACCTAAACCCCAACACGATAAGACTGGAATAGTCCACTGTTTATCCACTTATTTGTTTGGCGGTTATTTTAAAAAGGAGTAGGGTAGGGTTATAAACAGAATACTTGTATTAACTTGCGGGCATGGTATTATGCTAAAAACATCCAACCTAACCGCAAGTGGGTTGGGTGTTTTGTTTAGGGAGTCAGAGTTCTAAACTACTCAATCTTTTCCTCGCAAGAGGTTCGGCAATTAAAAGGTAATTCACAAGTTTAGCTACATACTTCATACCTATACCGAGTCATATCTAGCATCCTTTGAGTCAGACAAGATTCTGACTGGATGACCTAGAACCCACGATATGAACGGGTAGGGAGAAGGGTAGAGGGTGCATTCAAACCTCTTAGGGCTTAATAAGGGGTAGGGGCATTTCGTAAAAATGAGAATATATAAAAATAAACCAGAACAAAGTTTTAAAGAATTGGCGAATAAAAATGGTTTTCAAGTAATGAGAAGGGGTTATCCTGACTTTATGATTTTAAAAGATAGTAAGATTATTGGTTTTGTAGAAGTTAAGCGTTCTAAATCTGTTGAATTAAAAATATCTCAAAAAATATTTGGTAACTTTTGTAGAGAATTTGATATGCCATTCTTTAAATGGACTCCAAAAGATGAATTTCCTGTATTATTAAAGGGAGGGGATTAAATAAATTTTGCGAAAATGGATTTATTATATCAAAGATGTGTGGCAACGGAGTAGTAAGCAATGTGGTTATAGAAATAATCAAACTATGCAACCCCTCCCCCTAAAAGACTACAAACCCAAAAAATTAACCCGCTATGATTTGGTTAAAGAAATTGCCGATCGATTGAATGAGCGGGCGGGAAAGTGGCTGAAGCTCTTGGAGGGTTGGGAATGGAAAGATATAGACGAGGTGTATCGTTCCGCCCTCGCTCTCTCAAAAGACCGAGATATGCCATTCGCTAAAAGTTTCAACTGGCATATTAAGGAGATTAAGAAATCAATGAGTGGATAAGTGATTTGACTACATTATATACATTGTCCTATAATGGATTTATGAATAAAAGAAAACAACTCTCAATGAAACGGCTGACTCAAATGGCTTCTGACCATTTGATTGCCAAACTCGGCTCGGAAGAAAAAAACATTTCTAAAGTTAAGCAAGCCCGCAAGATTGTTTTAGAGTATCTGGATTATGTCTGGAAGAATAAAGAAAAGGATTTGTAATGAAACAAAAGAGCATTAGCCAGCTAAAAATCAATGAGTCTAAATAAATTAACGGCCTCCAGTCCGTCAACTGGAAAAAATAATGTACACGGATAAGGACGGGAAAGCATTAGTGGGTAAAGCATTAGTGGGTAAATTAGTTAGCCATATAGTATTTGGCTTTATTGGGCTTATAATATTATTTGGTTCTTGGGCGATTGTTGGAGCTGGTGAGCGTGGGGTAAGAGTCAGATTAGGTGCAGTTATAGATAAGTCAATTCTTCCTGGATTTACTTTCAAGATTCCTCTTATTGAAAGCATTGTAAAACTCAATGTTCAAATAAAAAAAGAATCAGCTAATTTAGATGCGGCTTCCAAAGATTTGCAGACAGTAACTTCAGTCGTGGCGTTGAATTATCACCTAGACCCAAGTAAAGTATCAATTACTTATAGAGATATAGGGTTAGATTACAATGCTAGAATTATTGACCCCGCTCTACAAGAATCATTAAAAGCATCTACGGCTCAATTTACTGCCGAGGATTTAATCCAAAAACGAGAAGAAGCTAGACAAATTGTTAAGGATTTATTGAGTAAAAAGCTGTTAGCTCACGGAATTATTGTTGATGAATTTAATGTCGTTAATTTTAAATTTTCGTCTACCTTTGAACAAGCGATTGAAGCTAAAGTTACAACTGAACAAAATGCTCTAGCGGCCAAAAATAAACTTTCTCAAATCCAGTATGAAGCCCAACAAAGAGTGGCACAAGCAGATGGCGAAGCAAAAGCTATTGCCATTCAAGCTCAAGCCATACAACAATCTGGTGGCAAAGAATATGTTAATTTGAAATGGGTAGAAAAATGGAACGGTCAACTTCCACAAACAATGTTAGGCAGTAATACACCCCTAGTTAATATCGGAAAATAAATTTGAAACAAAAGAGCATTAGCCAACCAAAAATCAAAGAGAAGGATTTGCAAAGGGCAATCCTTGACTGGCTGAGACTGAAAAGAATCTTTGCCTTTAAAATAAATAATGTGGGCATTAAGAAGCCAAATGGCAGTTATATCCCCAGCCAGTTGCGTGGAATCAGCGACATAGTGGGTATTTTGCCCCACACGGGGCGATTCCTGGCGATTGAGGTGAAAGGGTCGGGCGGAGTCGTATCGCCTCACCAAGAGCAGTTTATCGCTAATATCAACAAGTGGGGCGGAGTAGGAATAATTGCCTATAAGTTGGAAGACATAATAGAAGTTTTAAAATAATCAAACTATGGAAAATCTAATCAAAACCTTTACCGTAAATATAACCAAACAAACTTGGAAACAGGCCGTAAGCTCTGTCGGCAACACTCCTAAAGATTATAAAGTCTGGAAAGTCGGCGACCAGTTTAAGCACCCTAAACTTGGCCAAAGAGAGTTGGTCTTGGTCAATGGTATAAAGTCTTTTAAGAAAGCCATTGAATACGCCAAAGATAATAAATTAAACCTAACTTCTCCTTATGAAGTCTTCGCCTTAAAGATTAATTTTGAGAAAGAACTTGGGGGTTATGGCCACATCGTGGCCACCACGGAGTGCGCCTTCGTGGGCTACCGGCGGGCATGCGATGTCTGGTGGCGCGGCGGGTCCCGCGAGGCCCGCCTGGGTTGGCTCGAGGGCTTCGGCAGCTCCAGTGGTTGGTTTGCCTTCTCCCGCGATTCCAGTAAATCTTCAGCTCCCGACTTGAATAATAAAGATTTAGACGGCGAAGTTGTTGAAATCAAGGGAATAGAATATAAATTAACTAAGATTTAAGCGATTTGAATCTATGCTTATCCATAATGGAAAACTTAACAGAAAAACAAACAAAAAAAATGATTGAAAAAGCCAAAGGTTCTTGGAAAGTTTTTAATGAGTGGATGGCGGGTCAAACTTGCCCGTTGATAGATGGAAAGTGTGGATATTACGAATATGATGTAGCCAGATTTATTAGATATAAGTGCAACCCCAAAAATGAGCCATACGAAGAATGGGATTAACTCCCCCCTATGTCATTAAAACAAATTAAACGATATATGAAATTAAATAATCCTTCTAAACTTTGGCCTTTTCTCCTAGTATTCTTTATCCTATTTACGATTGAAAACTTTGGATTAAAAAGATATCTTTGGGCTTCATTTGATGCGATTTTTTCAGTTATTTCATTTTTTGCGGTATTAAATAATATAAAATGACTAAACAAAACTGTTGTATGGGCGGATGCGGAGATATTAACTGTGAGCATTGTGGCGACATTCACTCTAAATCAAAACAAAAAGAATATAAACTAACTATGGAAAATCTAATCAAAACCTTTACCGTAAATATAACCAAACAAACTTGGGAACAAGCCGTAAGTTCTGTCGGCGACACTCCTAAAAATTATGATGTCTGGAAAGTCGGCGACCAATACAAACTTCCCAAACTCGGTGAAAGAGAATTAGTATTGGTCAATGGTATAAAGTCTTTTGAGGAAGCCATTAAATACGCTAAAGACAATCAATTAAATTTAACCTCTCCTTACGAAGTCTTCGCCTTAAAGATTAATTTTGAGAAAGAATTTGGAAATCATAACCACATCGTGGCCACCCAGGAGTGCACCTTCGGGGGCTACCGGCAGGCGTGCTATGTCTGGTGGCACGGCGAGTCCCGCGGGGCCTACCTGGCTTGGCTCGGGTTCTTCGGCCACTCCTTTGGTTGGTTTGCCTTCTCAAAAGAAGATAATAAAGTTAATGGAAACGGTGAATCTAATGAAAAAGATTTAGACGGCGAAGTTAATGAGTTGCTGGAGTTGGTTAGCCAAAAAATAAAAAACATTAGAACTTTTGGGAATAAAGAGGATTATTTTTTCAAGGGATGGCAAAGTGCCTTAGATACTGTAAAACTTGACCTCTCCGACCTTGAATCCCTTATAAAAGATAAGTTAAGGAAGTAAATATGAAAAAAGAAACTAAAACTTGTAAATGCGAGTGCCACAATCCAATGTCAAAATTTGATAAATGTTCAATGTGCGAATCACATCATACGGAAGAAGAATGTCCCGAATGTGGTCGTTTTGACGGACATAGTGCAAGTTGCGTAATGATTGAATAAGTCTTTAGAAATAAGAGAAGATTAACAAAGATGGTTGGTTGAATAGAGGGGTACAGAATGTGTCGTGTAGGGCTGATGCCTTAAGGTGTAGCTACCGCCCCTCTCTTTAGCCAATCATCCCCCAGTTTAGCCAGAAGTAAATAATTAGAACCTAATTAAGATAAAGAGATATGAAAAAGAATAAAACATTCAAAATAAAAGATTTGGTCAAAGTCCATTATCTCGGTTTTACCGAAGATGGAATGATTGTCAGTTCGCCAAGAATGATACAAAAATCTTATAGCACATCTTTAAGATATTGTGTTGAAAAAAAGGACGGTAAAAGAGATTGGGTTATACCAAGAATAATAATTAAACGAAGGTTTCCTCTAACCCCCTAAGTAGGGATAAAGAGTATAAAATACATTCAATTCCGTAAATTTAGTATACAAGTTAAACTAAACTAAGGCATTGAAAAGGGAGAATATGAGTTATACGTGGCTTGAAAGATTTAGTAAAGATGCCCTAAAAGATCGTTTTAAGGAACTTTTCCTTCGAGAGATCCAGTTGGTGGAAAAAAATGAAGAGATAAATTCTAAAGAAAGACTAATTGACCGTAGAATAGAAAATATTGAGCATCTAAAAAATAATGAGAAAAATGAAGCAGTTTATTCTTTAGAAAGAAATATCAAACGACTTAGTGATGAACTCGAAGAAGCAATTAGGCGCAATAAAGAAATAGCCAGCCATCAAGAAGAGATAAATGAGAAAAATGTTGTTTTAGCCAAATTAAAAATCGAAGAAGAAAATATCCAGCATTTAATTAATGCGAAAGAAAATATTTATACCTATATTGCCAATAATTCTCAAGCTTATTTAAATCAAAAAGATGGAATAATTAACGGTCAAATATTAGCTATCGAAACTTATAAAGACATGATTAGATACATGCAAGATGTTTTAGCGGTAGCGGTGGGTAAAATACCAGAAGTTGATTTCAAAGATTTTAAGATAAACATAACTCCAGGCCAAGCTCAACAAAACAAACCGCAACAACATGACCAACAACGAAAGCCGGACATTAAGTCATAAACGTTTTCCATATTGGAACAAGCGGAAAATCCACTATAAAAATCCTATCATATTAGCGCCACAAAAGCTTAGGACGGGATTTCTAAAATATAACCATCTGATTATTGTGGATCGTCAATTAAACTTGCGGGAACAGTTAGACTTAAAAGCTGATTTGATTCTTAGGGGGTAAGTGGTATAATAGACCCATGGATAAAGGCGGAAGACCTCTAAAATTCAATACCCCCCAAGAACTCGAGCAAAAAGCTGAAGAATACCTTTCTAGTACCCCAAACAATGAATGGACGATAACCGGCCTTGCTTTGGCTCTTGACACAACTAGGCAAACTCTGGTGAACTATGAAAATAGAGATGAGTTTTTAGACACAGTAAAAAAGCTTAAGACTAAAGTAGAAAACTCTTATGAATTAGGATTAAGGAAGCGTGGCGGCGCGGGAGATATATTTGGTTTGAAAAACTTCGGCTGGAGTGATAAGATTGAAACTGAACATTCAGGGGAAATAACTCAAAAACAATACATTATCAAAGATGGAAGTGAATCATCAGATATATCAACCACACCAAGGCCAACTGAAGGTATTGAAGGACAACCATAGGTTTAAAGTATTAAGTTGTGGCAGGAGATGGGGAAAAACTACTTTAGCAATCAATAAACTCCTTAAAGAAGCTTTATTAAATGCAAAAACTGACTATTGGTATGTTGCCCCTACATATTCCCAGGCCAAAACTATTGCTTGGCGATACCTTGTTGAGCAGTATCGAGAACTTCCTTTTGAATTGCAACTTGGAAAGAATGAGTCAGAACTTTGGGTGGAGGTTGGTAATAGAAGTCGGATCACTCTCAAAGGGGCGGAGAATGAAGATTCATTGCGTGGAAGCAAACTTGGCGGATTAGTGATTGATGAAGTGGCCTCGATTAGGAACTTTAAATATTTATGGGAAGAAGCGCTTGGGCCATCATTAACCGACAAAGAAGGATGGACATTGTTTATCTCTACGCCCAAGGGATATAATTATTTCTATGATATTTTCATAGAGGAACAAAAGAACAAAGATTTTAAAAGCTTCCATTTCACTAGCTACAACAATCCTTTCTTGCCCGCGCATGAGATAGATCGTTGGAAGGAGACCTTGACAGAAGATGCTTTTGCCCAAGAGTATTTAGCAGACTTTAGAAAGTTTACGGGTTTAGTCTTTAAGGACTTCAGCAGAGACTTGCATTGTATAGATGCAATAGACCTTCCTGGGGGAGATTCATATTTCAGAGCGATGGACTTTGGAGCTGTTAATCCCACCGTTTGTCTCTTTATTCGTGTAGATAGAGATGGTACAATATACATATACGATGAGTATTATGAACGGGAACGGACTACTGAGGACAATGCTTATGCCATTCGCGCCAAGCACCCGACCACTAATTTTAGCGCCACATGGGGCGACCCATCAGGCAAACAGGAACGAATAGACTATGCCAAATATGGACTCCATATCACCCCAGCAAATAAGCAGATTATTGACCAAGTTACTGGGAAACTTAAAGAAGTTCAGGAAGCTGACTGGATTAAACATCGAATTAATCTTATTGCCGAAAGGCTCAAGATTAACCCTATTACAAGAAAACCAAGAATCTTCGTCTCTAAATACTGTCTTAACACCATTAGGGAGTTTGAGTCTTACCGATGGGAAGAAAAAAAGGACAAAAGTATTAACCAAACTGACAGACCAGTTAAAGCAGATGATCACGCCATTGATGGGTTAGGATATTTTATGTGTTCTTATGTTAAAATGCCTATAAGAGCTTTCCGTCAACCGCCACCATTTATTGCCAGGAGAATATCACCTGGGCCATTAGAGGGAGTTTAATGAGTGCCTAAACAATCAACTGAGCAGCCCAATATGGGTTCAAACTATATCGGGCAGGATAAGCAATTTCCGACTAACGACGATAAACAGTTAGCGGTGGTTTTGAATGCTTATAATTATTCACGTAGTTTTTATTCCTATCGTTATCTTAAGTTTCGCCAATGGTTGCGCCTATTTCATCGCATACCTGATACCAAGCCTCCATTTCGAAGCAATCTTTTCATACCATTGGTGTATCCCCTAGTTTCCACCGTTCTTCCAAGGATGGTTGCCAATAATCCTAGTTTTAGATTTGAACCGCGTGAGGAGTCGGATGAAGAAGCAGTGGAGCAAATGTCCACGCTTATCAAGTACCAATTAGACCGGGCAGATTTTTTTAAAAAACTTAAGATGTGGGTCAAGGACTGTCTGATGTTCGGCGTAGGGATTATGAAAGTCTATTGGTATCGCAATGACAAAGAAGGCGTGAATGATACCGATTTGCAAGTAGTCGATTTGTTCGATTTCTTTCCCGACCCCAAAGCTACTCAAGTGGATTCAGGAGACTTTATGATTCACCGCACCATTGTCCCTTTATCGGGGCTAAGAAAAGCGGTTAGCGCTGATGGCAAAAAGATTTATAAGAACCTTGACCAAATCAAAGATAATTCAAATGAGGAAAATTCAAATAAGCTTTATCTCACAAATGACCGAGCAATGACGATTGGAGACATTGATGCGCGATTAATTCTCGGTACGCCCTATCGTCAGTCTCTTACTCGACAAGTGGAAATCCTAGAGTATTGGGGGATATTCGGAAATGATGACGAAGAATATCTAATCACGATTGCCAATCGAAATACAGTCATCCGTTTTGAAAAGAATCCCTATGATGGATTAAGACCCTTCGTAAAGATGGAAATAGACCCGGTTAATTTCCTGTTCTATGGCACGGGTCTCATTGACCCATTGGAGAACCTTCAGAACGCCCTTAATGATACCCGCAATCAAAGGATGGACAATGTGAATCTGATACTTAACAAAATCTTCCTTGTTTTGAAGGATGCCGACGTCAATGAACAGGAACTTATTAGTCGTCCTGGCGGAGTTATTTATCAAAGTATTCCCGGCGGAGTATCAATTTTAGAAACACCGGATATTACCCAATCGGCCTATCAGGAAGAAGCCCTGATTAAACAGGATGCCCAAGAAGCGATTGGCGTAACCGATATTATCCAAGGAGCTTTGACCGATGCCAACGCTCCAGTCAAGGGGCAAGTAACCAATAAGACGGCGCGAGGGGCGCAGATAGCCGTCGAGCAAGCTGGTTCGCGTTTTAAATACTATATGCAGAATATGGAGGATTCCTTAAAGAAGCTCGGGGAATTGATGTATAAGTACAATCAGCTATTCCTCTCCGAAGAAAAGGTTATCCGAGTGGAAGCTCCCAATGATTATGAAGCGTTACAGAAAAGTTCACTCCTCTCAAAGATTAAACAGAAGATGGGTATGCCGAGCCAACCACAGTCGCAATTCGTATGGAAAAAAATCAGGCCGGATTCAATTAAAAACTTAAATCTTGATGTTAGGGTAGAGTCCGGTTCAACCCAGCCGATTGAGGAAAGCCTCAAACAGCAAAAGATTCTAAACTTGATTGGACTCTTCGCCCAACTCCCGGTAACCACGCCTAAGACTTATCTATCTCTTGCAGAAATGATTTTGGATGCGTATAATACGCCTAAGAAAGATAAGATTTTACAGACTTTGGAAATACCCCAACAGCAAGCACCGAAAGCTTCTGTCAGTGTATCCTTGAAAGGCGACTTGAATCCTTTGGAGACCGCCGACATTGCCAAGCAAGTAGGCGCATCCCAGCAATCCACCGACCCTAAATTAATAACAGGCCTGATGGCGCAAGAACGCCATGATGGTATAATGGATAAAATGGTTGACCATGCGTCAGCCCTTGACCAAAAGTTATTCGACCATGCCGCAGGACTACAACAATCTAATGCCCAGCCTGGGGGACAAGCGAACATTCCTGGTTCAACTCCGCAATAGCCCTGGATGGAAAATACTAGAAAGGGACATCCGGGAACAGATTAAGAACAAGGAAAGACGTTTGCGTAAATGCGCGGATTATGAATTGGATAAGATTCAAGGTTATTTAGAGGGTCTGGAGTTTCCGCTCCAGAAGGTCGAGGAAAGTTTAAAGGGAGAAAAATAGATGCCACTTACAAGAGAAGATTCCGCCTCAGAAGGCGGAGCGGTTAAACAAGAACTGCATCAATATAAACAAAGAGACTTGATAAAGGTTCAATTCAGCCAAGGTAAGGTGTTAAGCCATAATCTTGGTGAAGATGTGTCATTGGACAAGATGTCTGCCGACCAAAAATCGGTTACAGGCAAATCCCAAGGATTTTTTGAAAAGTTTGGTAGTAAGGAGATAAGCAAATAACCATGCCTAAATTCCCAGAAAACAAATTAAAAAAAGAATATGGGGCTAAGTCCAAAATCCCCTATATGGTGATGAATAAATTAGGTATGATGAAAGGCAATAAAGAGACAAAAAAGGGTCGAACCGCTGAAAAGAAGCATCAGCGGGAAAATAAAGTGCGTAAGTTAATGGGAGACAAGTAAATGCCCAAAAAAGGCAATTTTAGCGAATACCAGACAAAAGGTTTTGACCAGTCAACCGACCATGGAGTACAAGGCGGTGTTCCTTCCGACAGTTTTAACCACAAGGATATCGGCAAACCGATAACAGGGCGACATTCTGACTCAATCGCCATGAATAAAAAGAAATATGGTATTTTTGAAGGACACGAGGTTGGCGAACATTTCGGCCGTTCGGGTAGCCCGACAGGCGGGAACAGTGAGAAAGGAGAATAGTTTGTTAATGTACATTAATTAATTTATAATAATGGGAGATTCAAACGTGGATAACGTCCAAGACCCGGTTCAGGAAGCCCCGCAAGGACAAGCTGAACCCGCCGTGGAACAGACGCCCGGCGTTAAACCTGCTGAAGTTCCAGCAGAACCCACACAAGCCCCCACAGGGACAAGCTTTGAGGAGATTGCGGCTAAGAAGGGTTTCAAAAGCCCTGATGATTTGGCGAAAGCATACGCCAATCTGGAAAGCCAGAACACAAAGGTTGAGATGAAAAAAGCTGATTTGGAAAAGTTGTTCTTTTCCGAACAGCCCAGGGTTACACCCCAGCCTGAAACCAGGTTCACCCCCGATAGCGAAGCGAAGGCCCTAGATGAGTTGCGTAGGTTTGTGCAATCTGAAGCCGTAGAGCCCTTAAAAAAGGAATTACAGCAACAGTTCAAAACCGAAGTAGCCCGCTTAGAGCTGAAGTCAGTTATCAAGGAACGGCCTGATTTCGTAAAGTATGCCGGGGACATTAAGGAATTAAAGTCCAAATATCCTGATATGCCTTTTGATGAAGCGTATATCTATGCCAAAGCCCTTAAGGGAGACTTAGTTCAAGAAGCTAGGTCTGAAGGGTTAAAGCAGGGAACTTATGCGTCTCAAAGACAGGGAGCAGCCCAAGTCATTACCCAAAAGCCAGTCGTTGAAGGTCAAGTCCAACCTACCGAGGTTTTGCGAGGTGCGGGAAATAGATGGTCAGCCGCCAATCAGCGGTTCGCTAAACCTGAAACTATCGCCAAAGCTCGCGCGGAACAGGCTTATATCGAAAACGAACTGATAGCCAAGGGCGCGACAGGGTTAGAAACAAATATCAGAGACTTAAAAAGATAACGGGAGTTCTTTAAATGGCAGCACCAGGTACTTCAACAACCAGTACCAGTGGTTTGCAGACTGAAGTTGCGACATACTTTGATCAATTGTTGATTTCAACACTTGACCCAAGTACCCGCTTCTTACAGTTCGGCCAAAGACGACCATTGCCTCCTAACCGTGGCAATATCGTTAATTGGAACAGGGCTTTTAGGCTCGGATTAGGTTATACCCTAAATGAAGGTACGCCTATCTCCGCCGCTAAACAGCTTTCTTCTACCAATGTTTCAGCTACTATCTTGCAGTTTGGAGACGTTCTAAATATCTCCGATTATGTACAATTAGTCGGCACGTTCAACGCAAGGAAAGTAGCGACAGAAAGGTTGGCAGTGCAAGCCGCTGAATTATTGGATACGGTAGTTAAGATGGCAATTTTAGACCAGCCAGGAGGCACGGCTCAAAACGGAACGGTTACCCATTATATCAAGGGTTCAACCTCCGCTTACTTTGCCAATTCGGCAGATGTAGGAGCAGCCGCTTCTGATCCTCGTCTACAGGTGTCAGACATCCGTTCGATAGTCTTCAAGTTGCGACAGAAAAATGTCCCAACTTTTGACGGCACTAACTATGTGGGTGTAATCCACCCCGCAGCAGTGGAAGATGTTATTGGCGATTCAAAATGGGAAGCGTTCCACCAGTACACCACTCCAGAGAATATCTACGCTGGCGAAGTTGGCAGGTTATATGGCGTAAGGTTTGTCGAATCAACCCTTTCCCCAATCTCTGCCGGTTCAGCCAATGGTATCGCTCTGTCGGTAGCAGGCGTTTCCACAGTGGCCTATGGTACGGTTATCTTCGGACGTGAATTTTTTGGCGTAACCGAAATTGATGGCGGTATCAAGACCTATGTAGTGGACGGCGCGGACAAGCTTGACCCGCTCAATCAAACAACTTTGCTCGGTTGGAAAGCGAACTTTATTTCAAGAGTTCTCAATCCTTCCGCCGGTATTGTTGCTTGGGCAGCGTCAGGCGACACAATGACCGGTGTAAGCGCAACTTCAGCTCGCAATGCGACCCTGAATGTGTACTTCCCCGGCAATTTCGCCACCCAAAACTAAAGTTAGTTTTCTCTCGACTCCTTTATGGGAGTCGGAGAAAGTTAATTTAAGGGAGAAAAACAGATGGCGTTCAATGATGGTTTTTCGGAGACAGCGGCAGTCAGGTCGTTGCAGGGCAATACTTATCAGAATATCGCTTTGTCGGCGCAGACATTGGTTAAATCTGGTGCGGGATGGTTACATGGAATTGCGGTCAATTCTCAAAATATCAGCGCTATGAAAATCTACGATAATGTCGTATCCGGAGGAAATGTTATTGCGTCTTTAACCGCTTCAGCTCAGACTAGCGGTCCTTGGTATCAATTTGATGTCAACTTCAATAATGGTTTGGTCATTTCCAGCGGTTCAAGCAATACTGATATAACAATTTCGTTTCAATAAAAATAAATGAAAATCTTGGTAACGGGAGCGGCTGGTTTCATTGGAAGCCATCTTTACCAAAAGCTAAAATCAGAGGGACATGAAGTTATCGGGATTGATAATTTTAGCCATGCTAGCCAGAACCCGATAAACTCAGAGATAATAGATTTTGACATTAGATATCCAAGGCCCGTAAGCGGTAATTACACGGCATTAGACAGTTATATTAAAAATGTTGATATCGTCTATCATCTCGCAGCCCAGATTCATGTCGATAAATCAATCGAGAATCCCAGAGAGACATTAGATATAAATGTAAATGGAACGCTTAACATCCTAGAAGCTTGCCGCAAATACAAAAAGAAATTAGTATTTGCCAGCTCTAGCGAAGTATATGGAACAAGCCAATCAGAATACATGGATGAATCGCATCCGCTTGATGCCCAAAGTCCTTATGCATCTAGTAAAGTGGCTGGCGACCGGTTATGTAAATCCTATATTGACACCTATGGACTCGACATCTGTATCCTCCGAAATTTCAACACTTTCGGGCCGTTTCAAAATGATGGAGGAGAAGGTAAGTCTTATGGTGCTGTCATTGGCATCTTTACAAAGGCAGCTTTACGAGGAGAACCCCTTAGAATTTTTGGAACGGGAGAACAAAGTAGAGATTATATCTACATCAGCGACGCCCTCCAAGGGTATGATATCGGATCAAGATATACCGGTGTGCTAAATATCGGTTCTGGGAAAAGTATTTCAATAAATGAATTGGCTCAAAAGATTAAAACTATTACGCAGAGTGCTTCGGAGATTATTCATGTGGAAGCGAGGCCTGGTGAAGTCCAAAGGTTATGTGCCGAGATTTCAAGGGCGAGATTGCTAGGATTCAATCCACAAACAGACTTTGACAAACACTTAGATGGGTATGTAAAATGGTATAAGGACTTCCATAAGGAGGAATTATGATAGTCGGGATAGGCACGGTAATCTACAATGAGCATCTTTCCAATATCAACGCCACAGCGACCATTGGCAAGAATTGCAAAGTCCATTCCCACGTTTGGATTGGCAATAACGTAAAGATTGGCGATAACTGCAAGATTGAAGCCTTCTGTTTCATCCCTGATGGCGTGGAAATCGGACATAATGTTTTTTTAGGTCCACGCGTAACCTTTACCAATGACAAATATCCGCCGTCTTTCGGCAAGGGTTGGCTGGATACTTTCGTGGAAGATGGAGTTTCTATCGGTGCTGGGGCGGTGATATTGCCTGGCATCCGCTTAGACAAAGGTTGCCGAATCGGCGCTGGTGCGGTAGTTACCAAAAATGTGCCTGCGGATGAAGTATGGGTAGGAAATCCGGCGAGAAAATTGAAATAGCAGTTAGGGGGAAACTGCTGAAAATCCCCTCTTTTTTTAAGAGGTTTTTTTATGGATATGGAAAGAATACAATTTTTTAAGACAACTTTTGGCGAGGAAGAAAAGAAAGCCATCTGCGATACCATTGATTCCGGTTGGGTGGTTCAAGGCCCAAAGGTTCAAGAGTTTGAAGAGAAGTTTGCTGAATATGTTGGGGCTAAATATGCGGTCTTTGTGGATTCGGGAACAAGCGCATTATTCTTGGCTTTAAAAGTTTTAAATCTAAGAAATCTAAGCCAAGAAAAAATCAGAATCCCATCGCTTACTTTCGTTTCTGATGCAGAGATAGTAGTAAATACTGGCTACATCCCAGAATTTATAGATGTATCTAAAAATACATTTTGCATAGAAGAAGGAGATATTCCAGTTCACTTGACAGGTAATAAAAGTTCAGCATTAGCCAGTATTTATGATTCAGCCCATCGTATAGAAAAAGACGATGTAAAAAATTCTCCTGCTTTGTGGTGTTATTCCTTTTATGCCACCAAGAATATGTCAACCATTCAAGGCGGGATGATAGCTTTAAATGATGAGGAAAAATACAAATGGCTTAAGGTTGCTAGAGACCATGGCATCTCGAAAGGAACATTAGAACGCTATACTCAAAAGACCCCAACATATTCGGTGGATTTTGTCGGTTATCGGATGAAAGCTGATGATATGAGGGCGGCTATAGGTTTAGAACAACTTAAAAAACTTCCAGCCATGACCGCCAGAAGAAACGAAATTGTGGATAGATATAATCGAAACCTATTTCTTAACAGGACGGGCAATCATCTTTATCCTATTCTAGTTTCCGATAGAGAAAAATTTTTTGAGGCGATGGAACAAGCCAATATCCAATGTTCAGTTCACTTCTTGCCCCTAGACTTAATGCCAGCGTTCAAACAATATAGTCCCTGTAAGCATGAGAAAAATATCTGCAAACTTCCCAATACTCACTATCTTGGGGAACGTCTAGTTTCTCTGCCTCTATTCCCTCAAATGACCAATGAACAAGTTGATTATATCAGCCAAGAGGTTATTAAAACTGAACTTTTACTCAACGAATGAATTACGCCATTATTGGACTTGGATTTATCTATCCCCGCCACAAAAAATCAATAGAAGAAACTGGAGGCAAAGTTTTATTGACCTGCGATATTGACCCTGAAAAAAAGGCTGATTTTGAGGATTGGGTTAAGATGATAGACGACCCCAAATTTAAGGAGGTAGATGCAGTGGTTATCTGCACACCGAATTATCTCCACTCCAAGATGGCTAGGGAAATACTATTGAGAGGCAAAAGAGTTATTTGCGAGAAACCATTAAGCATAAATGGAGTCGTAGGGTTAGATGATGTAAATACGGTTCTCCAACTTCGCTATGCCCCCGAAGTCCTTAAGGCAAAGGAACTTATAAATCCGACTTCCATGGTCAGGGTAGTGGCGAGAATGTTCAGGGATGAGAAGTATTGGAGCAGTTGGAAAGGGGATGAAAATAAGTCAGGTGGCCTACTTTACAATCTTGGTATCCATTATTTAGACCTTTTAATCTTTCTTTTGGGAAACGATGACCATATTTTAGAAACTGAAATAACCAGTACCCATGCCACCGGCACTATCAGGTTTGGGGCAAGCAAGACAGGATTTTTTGATATACAGATTTTACCCACCAAGGAAAATCAAGAGAGATTCGTGGAAATTTTAAATGATGACGGGATGCAGATTATCAATATCTCCAACAAAGACAATTTATCCTATGAAGATTTACATTTGGAAGTTTATAAGCATTTTAATAAAGGAGAAGGCATCCCATTGAGCGAAGCCAAAAAATCGCTTGAATTGGTTGAGCGACTTCTAAAGCATGGAAACGATAAACATTAAAGACCAATTCCCGCTCATAAGTTTCATTATGCCCGTCTACAATGACGGCGATTCGGTTGAGAAAGCTATTGACTCAATCTTTGACCAAGACTGGCCAGCGATTGAAGTCATAGCGGTTGATGATGGTTCGCCCGATAATGCGGGCAAAGTTTTGGATGGCCTTAAGAAGAAACATAAGAACCTTACTGTGGTTCATTTTGAAATGAACCAAGGGGCGTGCAAAGCTAGAAATGAAGGCGCGAAACTAGCCAAAGGCAAATACTTCGCTTGGCTTCCGGCGGATGCCAAAATCTATCCTGGCATGGTCAGGTTTTGGGTGGAAACATTGGAACGCAATCCCGATAAGGATTTCCTTTACGGTGGCTATAAGTTTATCAAGGATGATGGCACGACCTATATGAACTATTTTAGTGAGGAGTTCTTTCCCTATATGCTGACAGTCTACAACTATATTGATGGTTCATTCCCGATTAAAGCTTCAACTTATTGGGAAGTTTCCAAACTAATGAATCAGCCCGATGGTTTGTGGGACTCAAATATCAAATCTTTGCAAGATTGGGATTTTTGGTTGTCAGTTGTCCATGATGGAAAGCGTGAGGGACTATATGTCAGGGATTTATTCTTTGAAACGACCCTCCCCCATCCAGGCGGGCTAAGTGATGACTCACACCGGAATTGGGTAGCCAGATGTAACGCTATTAGAATTAAACACGGCATACCTTTAAGAAAAATTTGCGTGGTTTCGCCGGGTGCGGCATTTTTTGGAAAGTATATCGCCAAGCTCTTAGATGCTGATTTTAAACATGCCGGAATGCTAATGAAGGGTCATGACTACGATATGATTTATATGATTGGATACTATACCAATCCCCCAGGTATTCTTGAGGAAACCGCCACTGCTTTTATTGATCCGAGATTTGTAACTCAGATTGCTGAGCTGGGCAAAGAAGGTAAAAGTGTTCCACTCGCTTCTGCGGTAAAGATTGTTCACCTTGTAGGCACTGACATCCTACAAATGCAATTTATGAACCGGATAGACTTAAAAATAATAAAATATTACCTCAATGGTATATTCGACCATGTTTTTACAGAGTTTAAAGAAACTCAAAAAGAGATGAAAGAACTAGCTATTGACACAGAAGTTTTAGCATTGCCCCCTAGGAAGTTCTTTGACCCTAATCCGTTGCCAAAAGACTTCACAGTTGCCGTATATGCCCCAGGCGTGAATGAAGGCCTCTATAACATAGATTTGATGGTTCAGGTGTCAAAAGCCCTTCCTAACGTCAAATTCAGGTTCTACGGCAATCCTGCCAAGAATGGCAAGGAAGAGAACCGAGAGTATATCGGTTATGTCTGGGATATGCAAAAATTTATAGATGAATGCTCTTGTTTAGTTAGAATTACCACTCATGACGGCCTTCCGCAGTCGGTGCTTGAGTTCCTGTCTGCCGGACGCCGAGTCATATTCAACCGAGATTTTAAATATGTGAACACGGCCAACAAGCAGATAGACATCAAGGCGGTTATTAGTGCCATTAAAGAGGAGATGAAAGAGAAACTGAATCTTGAAGCCAGTAAATGGGTCAGGGCTAATTTCAATCAAGAAAAATTCAAGGAAAAAATCTATTCTCTAATGTCCTATGATGCCAAGAAGTATTGGGAAAATAGAGCTATTAATTGGATAAATGTGGCTGCTAAATTTTATGGCACAAAGGATTGGCTAGAAATAGAGCCATTTATTAAAAATGCCAAGTCAGTCATAGATATCGGTTGTGGCGATGGCCAGTGGTCTGAAAAATTTGGAGAGGATTATTTAGGAGTGGACATATCCGAAAACTTAATCAAGTATGCCCAAAAGAAATATCCTAAAAGGGAATTTAAGGTTTCGGCCTTGGAAGATTTAAAAACGGCGAAGAAATATGATGTAGCGTTCTGCTATACGGTGTTTGAACATATCCCCGAAGAGAATATGGCTAAAGCAATTAAGGCCTTGAAATCTGTCGCCAAGCAAGTGGTTATGGTTGAACCATTGGATATTCAGACTAAGTATTATTGCCATAACCATGATTACGATAAATGGTTCAAAATAAAAAAGAAAAAACAATTAGGCAACCGAATGCTGATGGTCGCAGACCTTTAGTCTCGGTCATAATGCCCGCTTACAATGCCGAACGAACCATTGCCGGAGCAATTAATTCTATTGTTACCCAGACTTATGGAAACTGGGAGCTTATCATTGTCATTGATGGAGCAACTGATGGTACGGAAAAAATTGCAAGATTATTTAGGGATGGACGGATACGCATATACAGTTACATTGAGAACAAGGGAGTCGCCGAAGCGAGGAATTTTGGTAATAAAAAGGCGATTGGGCGAATCGCTATCGTTCAAGACGCTGATGATTTTTCCCTTCCTACCCGACTCGAAAAGATTGTTGAAATCTTTGCCAAAAGCAAGGCAGAGGTGGTTGTCCATGGAGCATTTGTGAACGCCTGGAATAATCAGTACCAATGTATAGAACGCCGATATATTCCTCCCCTTTCAGGAAAGAGAAATGCCTTGGAGAATCGCATAAATGGTTACCCCGCCTATAAGAGGGAAGTGTGGCTGAAACGGCCCTTTAGAAAAGAAACCAGATATGCCTATGATTACATGATGCATCTTGATTGGACACTATCGGGGTTTAAATACGCAACTCTTAATGAAGGACTTTACGACTATATCCGCTATCAAGGTTCAGCATCGGACAGATTTGAAAAATCAGGCCAACGGGCGGAGGCGTTTGCGAAAGTCAAAGAGATAATTTCAAAAGAATATGGAATCAGAAATAACGGTGATGATGGTGTCGTATAATCGGCCACTATTCCTTAAAGAATCAGTTCCTTCACTAATAGAGAATGCAGGCAGAGACTTCAGGTTTATACTTTGGGACAATGGGTCAAACCAAGAGACCAAAGAAGTCGCCCAAAGCCTTCAAAAAAAATATGGATTTGAACTCCTACTCAATCATACCAATATCGGCCAACAGGCGTGGGGAAGGGTGCTTGAACTTACTACCGGAAAGTATTTTATCCTTACCGAAGAAGATATGATATGGTTTCAACCTAATTGGCTTAGTAATTTGGTGGAAGCGATGGAATCCACCCCAGAAATCACCAAGGAAGGCAAAAAAATGGGATTTCATGATGAATGGGGGATTATCGCAACCAATGTCATGGTTGACCAAGTGAATAACGGCGGCATGTGGCCATCGAGATTTGTTAGGATGATCGAGAAGAGAATCAACAGAATTAACTTTTGGACGAATATACGAGCTGGAGCGGGAACAATGATTTGGAGGACAGAACTTTTGAAGGGGCTTAACATAATGACCCCTAATGTTCCACCTTTCGGCAAAGCTCTAGATTGGGTAATAGATAAGTATGACCAAGAAAAGTACCCAATGGCACAACTAAGAGACACGTATATCTACCACGCCGCCAGTCCTTTCTATAACCAACTTTTTCCCGAGGTCTGGAAAGAAAAACAATCAGGGCAGACGATTAAGAGGGCATTTAAGATTTACAAAAAACTCGGAAACTTTAATTTTAATAACAGGTGGATATTAACTAAACTTAAAAATGGAACATTTAAAGAATATGCAGAAAACCTATACAAGATATTTAATAACGGGCGGGGAAGGATTTATAGCTTCCAACTTGCGGAAAAGACTCCAAGGCGAAGTCATAACCCTCGACATAAAATCAGGTCAAGACGTTCGGGACGAAAAGCTAGTAAAAAAGACCATAAAAGAGTTTAAGCCGGACATAATCCTTTCTTTGGCTGCTACTGCAGGAATAGATCGGGTAGAAAAAGACCCAATAGGATGTATTGAGACAAATATCTTAGGCGTGAGAAATCTTTTAAAATACAAGGGTAATGCCAAGTTTGTCCACTGGTCAACCTCAGAAGCTTATGGCGAACAGGCAGACAGGAATACAGAAGAAGATGTAACCCATGTCGGTTCGGCTGGTTCGCCAAGATGGACTTATCAGGCCTCCAAGGTTTGTGCCGACCACTTAATTGTCAACACCGACAAGAACGCCTTAGTAGTTAGGCCTTTCAACATTTTCGGTTTAGAACAAAGGGGACATGGTGCGATTGCGGACTTCACAAACTGGGCTTTAAAAGGTCAAGACCTGAAGATTTATGGCGATGGCAAACAAATAAGGTCATGGTGTATAGTGGATGATTTTGTAGATGCGGTCTTTGCCTTATTAGAGAGTGATTGTTCGGGGATTTATAATGTCGGCAGTCCTGATTTTCCTCAAACCATTACTGAAACTGCCGAAGAAATCATTAAATACTCTGGAACAGCTAGTAAGTTGTATTTTGTTCCCAAACGGGAGGTCGATGTCTATTATCGAGTGCCGAATATCTCCAAACTAACAAGAGATACTAACTGGACGCCAAAAAGAGATTTCCATGAAGAGCTTAAAAAAACCGTTGATTTCTGTCGTGATGCCAGTGTATAACCGGCAGAACTATATTCACCATGCCATTCAGTCAATTCTTGACCAGACTTTTAACGACTGGGAATTGGTTATTGTTGATGATGGCTCAACCGATAATACCGAAAAAGTCATAAAGCTTTTTAAAGATGATAGGATACATTATTTTAAAAACAGTAGGAATCGTGGCATTAGTTATTCTCGCAATCGGGGCAATAAAATGGCGAGCGGAGAGATTTTAGCGGTTCAAGACTCGGATGATATGAGTCTACCCGACAGACTAGAGGAGATTTATAAGACCTTTAATGCCTTTCCAAGAACGGATATTGTCTACCATTCTTTCTATGTGCGGGCGATGGATATTAGATATGGCGCAAGAGCGTTGCATAGAGAATTAGTAAGACCGGGGATTTATAGCAAGCAACGGGCGTTGACAGTTCCCTTTATTCCCGGGCAGTTGGCCTATCGCAAGGCAGTAGCCAAGAAGTGTCCCTACCGTAAAGAACTTGTATGTTGGGATGATTGGGGATTTATTATAGACGCCACCATGAAGAATTTAAACTTTCTTTGGCTGGAACGGCCACTTTATGAATATGTTGTCAGTGAGGATTCAATAACCACAATCAGCGATGGAACGAGCATGAGAAAGGAAGAACAGAAACGCTTAGAGAATATCTTAAGAAAGGAATATAAACTAAAAGTAACATGAAATTTTTATCAATAATCGGAACACGGCCACAATATATCAAGGTTTTAGATAATCTTGAGAACCATGTGATTGTGGATACTCGCCAACATTACGACGAAGATATGTCGGACATTTTTATCCGCCAACTTAAAATCAAGCCCAAATACAGTTTGGGAGTTACCGAATTGGGAGATATTTTTAATAAAGTTACGGCGACTATTTTATTGGAAAAACCCTCGATAGTCATAGTCTATGGAGATACTCGGACAACTTTGGGTGGAGCATTAGCGGCCAAGTTCCTAAACATCCCCCTAGCCCATGTGGAATCAGGCATGCGGAGCGGTGATTGGTCGCAACCAGAGGAGATTATTAGGATTATTGTTGACCGAATTGCCGATTATAAATTTTGTGCCAATTCATTTGCCAAGAATAATCTGGTAAAAGAATCTTTGGGGAACAATGCTTATGTAGTCGGCGACCCTATGTGGGATGCCCTTAAAAAGGTACTTCCAATCCCTAAAGCCAAGAACTATGAGCAGTACAATCTTCTGACCATCCACCGCCCGCAAAATACGGATAATAAAGAGGCAATGGCCAATATTCTGAATGCTTTGGCTGAATCAAAAGAAAGATTTATATTTCCCATACATCCGCGAACCAAGAGAGCCATTAAGAAATTTGGTTTAAAGATTCCCAAGAATGTGGAACTTATAAGGCCTCAAGGTTATAGGGAAATGATTAAATTGGAAACCAACGCTAAGAAGATTCTCACCGATTCCGGCGGAGTGCAAAGAGAAGCTTATTGGTTCGGCAAGCCGGTGATTATCCTCCGTACCGAAACAGAGTGGAATGAAATCATTGAAGACGGCTGGGGAGTATTGGTGGGAAGCAGGACTAATTTAATCCTTCATGCTTTGCAGAACCATAATCCCCGATTCTCAACCAATCCCCCGCACTTTATCCCTCAATATGGGGCTAAAGAAAGGATAAAAAATATACTATGCGGAAACTAAAAATACTAGGAATTATAACATCTAATTCGGCTGTTGGATTTTATCGTATTTATCAACCGCTTAAAATGTTGGAAAAGTTAGGATTGGCCGAACTTAAACTGACTCCTAATTTTAATTGGGGCAAAACAGAAGGCACTAAACCTTTTCCCGATCTTAAATGGTTTTCTACTGATGATGACACTTTCTATCCCGATATTATCGTGGCCGAACGCCATGAAGCCCCGCAGTATATCGCCCTAATTAACGGGATAGCCAAAGGATATGGTGTGCCTTTAGTAATGGATACTGATGATGATGTTCACTTGGTGCGACCCTATAACCCTGGCTATATGTCCTATAACCCAAATTCGCCTAATTTACCCTACAACACCAAGTTAATGAGTATGCCCCAAGTGAGTGCGATTACCGTCTCCACCCCTCAACTCAAAGAACGGCACTTAGAATATGGCAAACCAATTTATGTAGTCCCCAACAGCATCGATTTAAAGACCCGTTCTTTCCCAAAAAAGAATCATAAGGGCAAAATTCGAATCGGCTGGTTGGGTTCGGCTTGCCATTACGAAAACTTGCAGATTATCCGCCAAGCGGTAGCAGATATAGTTTCCAATTTCCCGCAGGTAGAATTTATCTTTACCAATCTTCATAATGACATTTGGGCAAATCCGCCCAAAGAAGTCATAAACAGAATGAAACCGATTTGCCAATATTTCGGCTGTAAGGAGTATCACCCCTATTGTCAGGGTTCTTATGTGGCTTTTGACAAATATGCAAAATTTATAAACCGTCTGAATTTAGACATAGGTCTTGCTCCACTTTATGACAATGCCTTTAATAGGGCCAAGTCAAATTTGCGTATTTTAGAGTATTGGGCGGATAAGGTAGCAGTAGTGGCTTCCCCTGTCAGAGAATACCGAACCACCATCAAAAATGGTCAAAATGGCCTGCTTGCCAAGGAGCGGATAGATTGGTATAATTCCATTAAAAAGCTCATCCTAGACAAGGATTTGCGGGGGAAACTGCAAGAGAATGGTTTTAAGTCTTTGGGAATTAATTGGAGTGCTGAAAAACAAGCGTTAAAACTCTACAAAGTCTATAAGGAAATAATTAAAAATCATGGACGAACAAGCTTATCAAGAATACAAAAAAATAGTGGAATTTAAATCTCAAGTGGCCGAACAGGATAAGGTTGAACAAGAAGCCAATACCAGAAAAGAACTTATCAAAAGTTTAGCTGATGACAACAAGGATAGAAGTGTTCATGCCAGGCCAATGAGAAATATGCCTGTAACTCCGGAAAGCTTGCAACAAATCATTAACAACGAGGTGCAAGACGTTCTGGTGGTCGGAGACATCAATGCTCCGCCCTCGATTTTTAACGAACTTAATAATCGAACCTATCTGACCAAGGTTTTAAAAGTCGAGGATAATACCGATACCCGCTTGATAGATAAGTTTATTCAAACTAAAATGAGGGTAGGCAAGCTTCAGGATAATCAAGAGAACTACGAAAGAGTTTTTAATAATCTTTTGGCGAGGGCTAATCTTTCAATGAGGCAAAATAAGGGATATTTATTGCAAAGACTTGGACTTTATTTAAGCAATAAACAGCAATATGAGGATGACGACATTGTAGTAACTTTGATTAAGGGGAGGTATCCACGTGGCAAACGACCTTAAAAGGGCAGAAAGCTTAGGAGTTTTAGAAAATAATAATGTAGATAATTCAGTCAATCCCCCAGTAATGGTGAGGGGAACGATGGGGCGTGATGAGACCGGCGCTTGGAGATATATTGCGGTTTCTTCGGCTAATAGCCGGTTGCTGATTTCGGGTTCTTTAACATCAACTTCCGCACCGCTCTCGGCAGATTCCAGTTCCATCTCAGCCAAACAGGGGGATGCTGGGCTTTTGCGTGTTTCCGCCATTATAGATTCAGGCAGTATCTCAGCTAAAGGAACTGTATCTGCTTTTATTAATCAAGGAACTGTATCTGCCTATTCCCCGGATGCGGCATTATTCAGGGTATCGGGCATCGGAACTTTTATAACCACTGGCTTATCAGCTAATCAACAAATTTCTGCACAACTATTAGGGGGAACGGCCAATATAGGTTTTGTATCTGCCGAGTCTGGAGATGCAGGAGTGTTCCGAGTTTCAGCCATACTTGCGGCCGGAGTCTCCTCTGTCGGGGCTGCCTCTTTTGGAGTATCTGCCGCTCAAAATGATGCGGGAGCATTACATACCTCCTCCTTTAGTGGGGATGCTAACCAATTACATACTTCTTCAGTTCAAGGAGATGCCGGTTTAATGAGAGTCTCAGCGATTGGTGGCACGGCTGGAGACAATGTGATTGTCGGAGGCAATACTCAATCTATATCCGCTGACGTGCAACGGGTATCGGGTGTAGTTTCGGCGGGTTGGAACGCTTTATTAACCTACTCCCAAAACCGTGATGATGCGGTTAATTTAAGGGTTTCAGCTATCCAAAAGGATGGCGCATTGATGAGAGTATCTGCCGTCTCTTTGGATGCCACGACCATCAGTGTCTCAGCTGTACAACAAACAGCAAATTTACTCCATGTTTCAGCTATGTCGCTTGATGGCGGAACTCACCTAGTTTCGGCCAAACAAGGCGATGCCGGGTTGCTTCTAGTTTCAGCAAAATCTGGAACAGCCACTCAACTTGTTGCCAGTGCTACGCAAGGAGATGCGGGCTTGTTAAGGGTGTCTTCCATGGGTGGTGATGCCGGAAATGACAGGACTTCGGCATTACAAGGGAGTGCCGATTTATTAAGAACCTCGGCAATTTCAGTTGACGCAACCAATCTTGTTACTTCAGCAGTCCAAAAAGATGCGGGTTTACAACGGGTATCGGCTTCAATTTTTCCAGACACGACAGGCGGATTGACAATGTTCTCAAATTATAATCTCTCCAGTTCGATTAATGTTAAGGCGACCGCCGCCTCGATTTATGGATGGTATGCCTGGAACACTGATACTAAAACTAATTTCATTAATTTTTATAATGTCTCAGGGGCAATCAATGTGGGAGTTGATGCGATTAAGCTTCAATTAATGCTTCCGGCCTCAGCAGCGGCCAATATGTCTACCCCTATTGGACTTGTGGGTTTTACCGTAGGTATCAGCATCGCCTCTGTTTCGGCGGCAGTCTCTACTACTAATTCTCCCGGTGCGGCCAGTTCTGTCGGAATAAATTTGTTCTACAAATAAATGATGAGAAAATGCTACAAAGGAATACGCCATGTCAAACACCAAGGTTGTGTCCATGTTGACGCAAGTAGCAATGGTTATTCAATTAATCGCTATCTTTTCTTTTATTCCTACACTCCCTATGATTATTGGTCGGGGAAAGCACTTAAAACCACTGGGTATTTTAAAATCCAATGGAAAAATTTAAGAAATGATTTGAATAATTTATTTAGAAATCCGATTTTATTGCCGAGAATAGCCCTTAGTCTTACTTCATTCTTATTTTTTTGGGATCATCACATAGCCCAGACCATTGCTTTCATGGGAGCGGTAGCTTTTGATAACAAGACTACTTATGATTCGGGAACGACAAATAACACCTCTCATTCTTGGACACATACCGTAAATTCAGCCACCAATGGAGTGCTTGTGGTCGGTGTTTCTCCCTATCAATCCAATTCTGCACCAGTTACCGCAACCTACAATAGTGTATCCATGAATGCCTATTATACCGACGCTCTCAATGCCACGATTGATGTCTTTAATTTGACGGGGCCTTCTAGCGGTGCGAATTCAGTAGCCATAACCTGTGCCAATAGTGTCGCAATAAGGGGAGGAAGTGTTAGTGTTACCGGTTCAAATGGTACTTTGCAAAATAATGCGGTTAGTGCTAATACCGGTGCTACCCTGACCGTTACGGTTACTTCTTCTACTAATAATTTGGTGTGTGATTTTTGGGGGACACAGTTTAACGTTAGTAAAACCTTATCGGCTGACGGTAGCCAAACTGTGGATGCCAATATCTTTACGGTTTCCAGCGGTGTTGATGAAACTGGCATCCAGATGTCGCACAAGGCGGGTGCTGCTTCTGTGGTGATGACTTGGACGACAAGCAGTGGCAATATAAATTATGATGGAATTGGGGTAGATATAGTGGCATCTACTACTTCTACTCCACATAGATTAGCCAGTATGGGGGTAGGCAGATAGGGAGAACATGGAATTAGAAACAACAAAAAAAATCAAGGTTTTTTACTTTGCACCCGAAAATTCTGGCGTGGCTTTTTATCGTTTCTATCAGCCATTAGAAGACTTAAAGGAAAGAGGGTTTATTGAATTAAGAAGCTGGGGCTTTGATTTCACTGAAAAGATATTTGATTTTCCAAGCATCAAGGAGTTGAAAGAAATTGCCGACTGGGGGGATATTTTCATATTCGGGCGGAGAGATGTCAAGGAATATTTTTTCGCAATCCAAGCTATTAAGGAATTTTCACAAAAGCCGGTTCTTTTAGACATAGACGACAATATTTTTGATATCAGCCCCTATTTGGCGGCACGGGTGGGATATAATCCCAATGGCGAAGCGATTAAGATTCACGAAGCGATTACCAAGTATGTTGATGGGATTGTGGTTTCTACGCCTTTTTTAGATGAACTTTATAGGAAATATAATAAAAATATCAAGATAGTTCCCAATGGAGTAAAAAATGTTTTCATCCCCAAATCCCACGAAGGAATAAATATCGGTTATTTAGTTTCAGGTTCGCACTTGGAGAACAGTAAAATCATAGAGGGGGCTATTTTAAGGATTTTAAGGAAATACAGCAATGTCAAGTTTTACTATACCAAGGCCTTTAGCGGATTTATGGACTTCATTCCCCAAGAGATTGAAAAACAAGTTAATTTTCTTCCTTGGTTGCCTTTAAAAAATTACCTCAATTATGTCAATAATTTGGGACTAGATATAGGATTAGCGCCCTTAATGGACAACTACTTTAACAGAGCTAAATCCAATATCCGAGTGCTTGAATACTGGCAAAATAGGATGGCGGTCATAGCCACCCCTTTAGATGAATACAATAAGACCATCACCCATGGTTTTGATGGCTATCTTTCTCAAGATGATGAGTGGGAACATTGGCTGGAAGACTTAATCCAACATCCTGATAGACGCAGATATCTTATGCAGAACAGTCTTCAAACCCTGAAAAACTACGACATTTCCATATTTGCCGATAAGTATTATAATATAATAAGGGAGATTATTAATGGCGCGCACACTAGATGATTTTTATCGAGAGGTTTTATGGAGAACCAATCTGACTACTTCCGATCTGCCCTATGTTTATGCAAGCGGCGGAAATTATGGTTTCCTTCAATTATTCGGAGATATCTATAAATATTTGGTTCAGACTATAGTCAATACCGACCAAAATTTCTTTCTTAACCGCAGTTACGATTCTTTAGTAGCCAACCAAGAAATCTATTTTTTACCCAATGACCTGCTTAGATTGAGGCATATTGAGTTTGCTTTTGATGGAGTAAGTTGGTATCCGGGTTTTGAGACTGACCCGGTGTTTTTCAAGCGTGGGGCGGAACAAACCGTTGTCTCAGCGGCCAGCATGGCTCACCCGTTCTTTTGGCTAGGGGATTCGATTACCGCACCTTCTTCGCCCTATCACATCGCTCCCCGACCTGCCACGGGCTATACCAATAGCATCCTTTTATATTACGACCAAATGCCATCGGGCCTTTTGGCTAATCATATTTCCGCCGCCACTTCGGCGGCCTCGGCTAAGGTTATTTTCCCCGGTGAATATGAATACTTAATTCCTCTTGGAGTATCAATCGAAATTTGGGGGAAGTATGGAGTTCGGGAACAGAAAGCCGATGAAATCCAACGTTATCAAAAAGCAATCAATGATATGAAGAATTTTATCAAACCGCGTGCTTCAGTAGGGCAGAAAAGGGTGCGGGATTCACGCGAATTAAATTTGCGAGATATTTAGTTTTTTGGCGGTGGCTCAAGGTTTTAGTGTTCTCCCAACCAAAAGCTCTTGAGCTACCACCTAAGTAATGCCACAATACCAAGATTTAGGAGACAATAGGATTAGAATAACTTTTAACAGTTTAGATGCTGGGATTTCACGTGCGGTGTATGGCGGAGCGGAGGGACAGATTGCCGCTTGCCGTGATGTTGACCTTTACACTTCACCGGGACAAATACGTTCAGCTAGACAAATCAGTATTACCCCCGTAGCCGGACCGGGAGGCATAACTGCCATCAGTGCTTATGCCGTCTATCAAAGCACCAATGCTGATAATAGCAAGAATTTTTTAGTATGGAGCAATAATGTTTCCGGCAGTCCCGGCACTTATCAGACAGTCATGAAGTCGTCTAGTGGCGACCTTGGAACTACCCTTACTACGGTTGCTACAGCCGCCAGCGCTTCGGGTTTGAGTATGGCTACAAGCGCCACGCCTTTTCTCTTTATGATGAATAAACCCATTGAGTTCAGTGGCAGTCTTTATTGGCCTTCATGGATTTCAGCCAATAGTAATTATGCCCTCTCAACCATCGTTAATGATACGACTGGCTATGACCAATTTAAATTCGCAACTGGCGGGGGATATACGAACTTTGTCGGCCCTGTGGCTTATAAAGAATATTTCTACTATGCCAATGGAAATGTGCTTTATCGAAATGACGGCACTACTGAGACCGCCACCCTTACCCTACAAACGCACCTAGACATTAAATCAATAACCATAGTCAACCTTGATGGCAATGATTGGCTGGGTTTAGCCGTGGATTACAAGAATGGTTCAGGAAATTCTTTTGTCTACATCTATGATGGCATTTCCACTTTTTTGAGGCAGATTATAGATACCAACGCAATCGGCATTCAATCGGTTCGCCAGTTAAGGAACTCACTTGTAACTATCCATGTCGACAATCCCTATGGTGGGGGCAACAATGACGCCCAAGACAACTATTTAAGAATTAAGACATGGGATGGAGGAGGACGCTTTAATGAGGTTTACTCTCTCCTTTTAAAAGTCGGTTTTCGAAATCAGCCATTTTTTGTGCGAGATGCCGCCACTGTGGTGGTGAATGACGGGATTATTTTCGGACTTGATGGTGCGACCAATTCACCCACCTCCGGCGATACCGCCGCCATGTACGAGTTTCGCTTGCCTAATATCTTGAATGAAAAATATATCGTCAATACGGGTACGATCACTGACCAACTGGACTTTAAAAATATCGCCTATATCAGAAATTTCCTATATTCTTTTTTTGTGAATAACACTACCAATGCCAATAACTTCAGCACCGACCAATCGGGCAGTTATTCAGGCAACTGCATGATTCGCACATTGCCTTTCCGATTTGATATCAGACACCCGGCTGTTATAAAATTAATTGAGGGGCAGGTCAAGGCAATGCCAGTAGGGACGAACATCAGTGCCGTTCACTATCCTAATCAAGGCGTATCGGCTTTAATAGGCGTTGTTAATGCTACCAGCCAAAGAACCTTTAGATTTACCAACGAGAATACCGCCGAATTTCCCATATCCGATATAGACCAGATTGAGTTCAGAATCCCAGGCATAAACACCACAACCCGACCGGAATTGATAATGCCTTTTATAGTGGAGGCAGAAATTAGAAAATCAAACTAATGGATACACTTAATCAAAACATACCAGACCCAATAGACCAAAAAGATACCCCTATATTAGGCACATCCAAACAAGGAGTTGATAGTTACCAGATTCAGTCAATAACCTTATTCGCTGGAAATGCCAATACTGCCGCAAATTATTCCCGCTTCTTTTTAACGCCTTATCCGATGGAAATTGCCGAAGCTTGGGCGACATGGGAGAATGCAGCTAGCGGAGGCGGTTCACCAAAGGTAGGACTAGTCCGAATGACTAAGAACCAAGACGCCTTGAGTGCCGGACAAAACTTGCTCTCGGC
>Ga0315281_10001074_pt1 | contig 39980 bp, 38 predicted proteins | sample YL17G07_0_MG_FD_204540 | JGI IMG/M metagenome (GOLD analysis project Ga0315281, IMG submission 204540) | Sediment microbial communities from Yellowstone Lake, YNP, Wyoming, USA - YL17G07_0 | ecosystem: Environmental > Aquatic > Freshwater > Lake > Sediment | place: USA: Wyoming | collected...
CGCTGTTTTGTCTAGCAAAGTTACTCTGCGAGAGAGAATTGCACAGACTGGTTACTGGAAAATTAAACTAGCGTCTGATAAGGCCACAAAACATATTAAAGTTTATTTCGTAACGCCGGACGAGGACGGAACACTAACAGTTAAAAAACCCACAAAGAAAGGTAGAGCAATTGTTGAAGTTGATACAGACGGCAGTTATGTTTTGAGCGAAACGAATATTGAGGAAAGCGACAAAGTAAAAATGTTTGATAAGTTCATTGATGATCTGAAAAAACTTTTGAAATAATATGGCTAAAGATTTAATTTTAGAATCAACTACACTATGGGATTATCCTACACAAAATTACGGAGATAAACCTCATGGAAACAATAAATATAATGGCGTAACGCCAGCTTTTGTTCTCTGGAATTTGTTACATAGATATACAAAAGAGGGCGACTTAGTTGTTGATCCAATGTGTGGAAGTGGGACTACGATTGATGTAGCTAAAGAATTAAGGCGAGAAGTTATTGGTTACGATATTAATGTAACAAGACCAGAAATAATCAAAAATGATTCTCGTAAAATTCCGCTTGCGGATAATTCTGTTGATTTTGTTTTCATTGATTCGCCATATTCGGACAACATAAATTATTCGGACAATAAAGAATGTATCGGAAAAATTTCATGTGAGAAGACGGAATTTTACGATGAATTAGAAAAGACAGCGAGTGAAATTTCAAGAATTTTGAAACCCGGCAAAGTGATGGGTTGGGTTATTGCTGACCAGTGGATCAAAAAGAAATTTACGCCCGTTGGATTTTTACTTTGGCCAAGATTGGAAAAGTATTTTGAGGCAATGGATATTATTTGCCTTACTAGACACAATCAGACATCTAATACTGGAGTTTGGCACGATCGGGCTAGGAAATATAATTTTTACCTCAGAGGGTTCAAATATCTCTTTATAATGAAGAAAAAATAAATATGTCCCAACAACGCCGACAAAAAATTGAATTTAACGCCGACAAAAAGGTTTCAAAACCCGTAAAGGTTGAATTTTACACAAAAGACGGTGAAAAGGTTTCGTTCAAAGGACATAAGGAAGTAACCAAGCCAGTCAAAGTTGAATTTTATGCCAAAAGGGACAAGAAAAAATAAATCTTTTTATATTGATACCAACATCGCGTTGGATTATCTCACAGGGCGTAACCGCCAGACTGTTTTGGTACTTGGTAAATTAAAAGATAAGGAGTGGAAGTGTGTCAGTTCATCCTTTCTCGCAATGGAAATGGCAGACTACAAGAAAGACAGTTTGTTCGTTATAGATAAAGCGATAGAAAAGAAATGGGAAATGCGGAAAATAATCCGTGCGACAGACAAAAAAGATTTACGACGGGGAGATTTTGAAAAAGTATATGAATGGTTTAATGAATTTAAGCAAGATTACAAAAATATCGATCTATATGACTTTTTGAAAAACAGTGATGATTGGCAACTGGCACAAGCTATTTCGTTTAACTCAAATCTTTCTGCGCCAGATGCCATTCATTTAGCTTCGGCAATGCTCGGATCGCAAGCGAGTTATTGCCAAGTTTTGATAACGCATGACGAACTTTTAACGAAAGAAGGAAAGAGAATTATCCAAGATTATAAGTTAAGTGGTAAATTAAAAATAATGAGTATTGCCGAAGTCAAAGAAAAGTTTTTTAAGAAATAAGCCCGCCCGAAATTCGCCGAAAGAAGACAGCGGAGCAAGCGGAGGATTCCTCCCCAAACCCCTCCTCCTCCGCTTGCGACTTCCGAATTCAAAAAAGATTAGCCGAGTGTTTTGCGAAATCCTTTCCCCACAAAATAGTTTTCGCAAAACCGAGTCCGCATTAGTCCAGCCACCTGCCCGAATACTTGGAGGGCAGAACACCAAAGAAAAATGTCCTTTCCTTTTTAGAAGAAAATGGTCGCGCGCAAATCCGAAAAGCAAGGAACATTTTTCTTTGGTGTCCGCCGAGGCTCTGCGAGGCGGTGGCGGGGCTGATTCATTCGTTCAGTTTCCGCTCGAAAAAGGTTCGCGCAAAGTGTATAATTACAGCATACTTAATATTTAAAGGTTCACCCCGTCATACGACGGGGTGCCATATCGGATGATATGGCAACTCCCTCCCCGGGCACATATTCTATAGGTTCAATCCAGAGTACTCGCCAGAAGCGAGCTGTTTTTTTTTCTTGCTTTTTTATTCGTTCTGTTATAATTTACGTCAAAGAGGGGTTAAACTAGTGCTTGGGTTCATTCGCACCTTAAAAACCAAAAACACAGGAGGAGGTGGAACATGAAAGATACAATCACCTTGCGACGAATTGACGACATGCACTGCCACTTAAGGATTGGCTTGCTTCTTACTGAAGTGTTGCCGTTCACAACACAGTATGCCGGTCGCGCGATTGTAATGCCAAACACTCGACCACGGCCGATCCTTACCGGAAACGATGTTGTGTGGTATCACGACGAAATAATGCGAATAATTGATGGATTATCAACTCGGCCGCCTTTTGAACCGCTTATGACTGTCGAAATAAGAGATAGCACGACGCCAGAAACGATCATAGAAGCACGAAACGCTGGAGCGATTGCTGGAAAAGCGTATCCGCTCGGAGTTACCACAAATTCCGATGAGGGGCTTCGTGATTTCTTCAGCGAAAAAATCTTGGAAACTTTTCGAACAATGCGGGATAGTGGCATGCTTCTTCTCATCCATGGTGAGCTAGATCAAGAACAAACACTTGTTACAAAACGAGAAGAGGTTTTTCTCCCGACACTCCTGAAACTTGCTGAAATGTTTCCGAGTTTGAAGATTGTTCTCGAACATGTCTCCTCAAAAGCAGCAGTTAAAATGATAGAGCAGCTCGGGAACAATGTCGCGGCGACGATTACGGCCCATCACCTCTGCCTGACACTAAACGACGTTATCGGCTATGGGATACAACCGCATAACGGCTGTATGCCGATACCGAAGGATTTCGACGATCGCGACGCGCTCATCGAAGCAGCGACAAAAGGTAGTCCGAAGTTCTTTCTGGGATCAGACACTGCGCCTCATGCGCGAGAAAAAAAAGAGTGTGCTAGGGGCGCCTGCGGTATTTACACCGCACCAGTCCTTCCCCAAGTTCTCGCAGAAATTTTCGAGAAGACTGGACGTCTCCACCGACTCGAAAATTTCACCTCGCGTTTTGGCGCGGAGTTCTATGGACTTCCTCTCAATAAAGAAAACATCACCCTTGTCAAAAGAGAGTGGGTGGTGCCAGAACAGATAGGAAGCGTTGTGCCATTTCGAGCTGGCACTAAACTTCAGTGGCAACTCTCGTAGTCCCGCCGCTCATCGGATCGTTGGACATTACGATAACTAAAAAGCGCACGACCTTCAGGTACGGCGCCTTTTTTTATTTCACTTAGCCACTTAATCACTTGATCAATCACGCAACACTTTATTTATCAGCCAGCCGGAAAAAATGCCTACTGCCGCTCCGGCTAAAACATCTGACGGCCAGTGCACGCCGACAAATATCCTTGCGACTGATATTAAAAAAGCAGCGATAAAAAACAAAATGCCAGCTTTCTTATTGTAAAGATAAATAATTGTTGCCAAACCGAAAGAAAAAGCGGCGTGGCCCGAAGGAAAAGCGGATTCGTTCACTTTGTCCACCAGCAATTTGATATCTCCATTTACAAAGGGCCTTAATGTTGGATGAAGCAACCGGATAAAATCAGTAATTACAAACCTTGCTACCATAGCCGCGATTATGGCTTTTAAAACCATTCTCCAGTTTTTCCTGAATTTAAACAAAAATAAAAGCAGAATGGCTGCAACAAAATAAATAAAATAACGGGCGAGGAAAACTCCCAAAGAATCAAGCCAAAACCATTTAAAAGCAAATTGATTTATCGCCTGAAACAAAAAGTGGTCGATGTTTTTTAGGGATTCCAAAAGGATCATGGTAATGGAAATTTTTTACAAAGTTTTTTGACTTCCTGCCTGATTTTTTTTATTGATTTCTCGCTTTTTATAGCTTCGTTGATAAAAAAGGCGATTTTTTTCATTTCTGGCTCCCTCATGCCCCTGGTGGTTATAGCAGGGGTACCCATTCTTAAGCCCGACGGGTTAAACGGCGAACTCGGGTCAAAAGGAATAGTATTTTTATTTGTTATAATCCCCGCCCCTTCCAATCTATGCTGGGCGTCTTTTCCGGAAATTCCTTTGTTTTGCAGATCTATCAAAATTAAATGATTGTCTGTGCCGTCAGTGATTAATTTAAATCCGTATTTTTTCAGTTCTTCGGCTAGTACCTTGCAGTTTTTTACTATTTGCTTGGCATATCTTTTAAATGCCGGGGCCGATGCCTCTTTCAGACAAACCGCCAGTGCGGCAATTCCGTTTTCATGAGGCCCACCCTGCAAGCCCGGAAAAACCGCCTTATCAATTTTATCGGCCAAATTATAATCTTTTTTAAGGCCTTCCTGAGTTACCATAATCATTCCTCCTCTGGGCCCTCTTAATGTTTTATGACTTGTTGTGGTAACAATATGGACGTATGGTACTGGGCTGGGATGGACTCCGGCCGCTACCAACCCCGCAATATGGGCGATATCAGCGGACAGATAGGCATCAACAGAATCGGCGATTTCCCTGAACTTTTGCCAATCAAAGATCCGCGGATAAGCAGTGGCGCCGACCCAAATCAGTTTTGGCTTTTCTTTTTGGGCCAGTTCTCTTATTTTACGGTAATTAAATAAATGCGTTTTTTCATCAACGCCGTATTGAACCGACCTAAAAAACTTGGCGGAAAAATTTACTTTCCAGCCGTGAGTCAAGTGGCCGCCATGAGGCAAAGATAGGCCCATTACTGTATCCCCTGGGTTACAAACCGCCATATAAACCGCTTGGTTTGCCGGCGAACCGGAATAAGGCTGGACATTTACGTGCGGAACACCAAACAACTTTTTTGCCCTTTCTTGGCAAAGCGATTCAATTTTATCGTAAAATTCAAGACCGGCATAATATCTTTTACCGGGATAACCTTCTGCATATTTATCGGTTAAAATTGATCCCAAGGCTTCTCTCACGGCCGGTGAGGTATGGTTTTCCGAAGGAATCATTTCAAGAGATGTTTTTTGCCTTTCTGTTTCTAATTCTATTAGTTTTGCAATTTGCGGGTCTTGCTTTTTTAGTTTCATATTTTTTTTCTATTTTCTTAAAATTATTACTTTATTTTCTGTTAAATCAATGATTTTTGAGGGTTTGCTTTCTGGCAGATCACCGGCGTCTATGACTAAATCTGGTTTATCCTTTTGTGTTTTAAATTGTCTTAAAACTTCTTTGATTTCTGTTGAAGCCGGTTTCCCGGAAATGTTCGCCGAGGTTTGAGCAAGAGGCATCTTTAATTTTTTTATAATTCCAGCAATTAATTTATAATTAGGGACTCTTAAAGCAATTGTCTGTTTGCCGCCGAATAAAATTTCCGGCAGACCGCAGTTTGGTTTTCTTTTTAAAACTACTGTCACCTTCCCGGGCCATACCTCATTTAAAAAATTCTCTTGTTTTTTATCAATATAAGCCAACTTCTTCGCCATCGCCAAGCTGCTGACGAAAATTGGTAAAGGATTTGATTTGTCTCTTTTTTTGATTTTAAAAATATTCTCCACTGCTTTTCCGTTCGCCGCGTCACACAATAAACCGTAAACAGTGTCGGTCGGACAAATAATAATTCCTCCCCTTTTAATAATCTTTGTTGCTTTTTCTAAGCTATTTTCTTTTGTTATTTCCACTTTTTAAAAATTTAGAAAGTTTAATAATGTCTGACGGGTTGCCGAAATCTAACCAGTAATCTTTTATTTTTTTAACTTTTACTTTTTTCTCTTTTGCCAGAAGGGAAATAACATCGGTAATTTCATACTCCCCACGCGGAGATTTTTTTATTTTAGAAATCTTATCAAATACCTCCGAGGTAAATTTATACATCCCGGTATTAATTAAATTCCCAACACTCTCTTTAGGTTTTTCTATAATTTCTTTTAAAAAGCCTCCATCGGTGATTAAAACCCCGTATTTCTCGGGGTGTTCGTGAATCAAACCGGCTATATAGTTATAATTGTCGCTGACATTCATCTCTTTTAAATCTTTGACCGAATAAAGATTATCTCCGCAAATAAATAAAAACTGCTCTTTTTTTACAATATCTTTCACGCACATCAAGGGACAGGCCGTGCCGTATATTTTTTCTTTTGGACCCAAAATCTTAAATTGGTTAACAACGGTTGCCTTATAGCCGTATTCTTTTAAAAATTCTTTTATTAAATCCTCTCTGTAACCAACAACTAAAATGAACTCTTTATACCCGGCCCTTAAAAGATTGTCTAAAACATAAACCAGAAATGGTTTATTTAGAACCTTTATTAGGTGTTTGGATTTATTTTTGCTAAGGCGCCGCATACGGGTTCCTTGTCCCGCCGCTGCTATAACAACTTTTTTAACCATTCTCTTTTGCCAGATTAAACGCTTTTATATTCAACTCCAAGTATTTTTCGGGAACAACTTTTCTAATCGCTTCCAAAATTGATTCCGACTTTAAAGGAATTAATTTTTTAAATGCACAATATCCCAGAAGATAAATTCCGCTTACCACTTCGTTTGTCAATTCCTTTTTGCAAACATCAGAGGCGGGAATCAAATACAGGCGTTTTTTTAACAATGACTTTGTTCTTTTGTATACTTCCTCTTTTTTAAGACCGTTGAAATAAGAAAAATAATTGTCATTAATCACAAAAATAGTTCTCTTATTGGCAAAAGAAATCATCCGCAGACCCTCTTGGATCTCCAATCCTAAAATAAAATCAGCCTTGCCATAATCTATTAACGGAGTATAAGCCTTTTTACCAAACCTGATATGGGTTTCCACGCTGCCTCCTCTCTGGGACAAGCCATGAAGTTCAGAAGTTTTAACGTCATAACCCTCGATCAAAGCCGCCTCAGCCAATATCTGGGTTAAGGTTACTAGTCCCTGCCCGCCCACTCCGGCGATTATGATATTAAAAATTTTGTTCATTTTTGTTGTCTTTTAGCAAGCAGGGCACAAATCCTGCGCGCGACGATTAAAGAAACGTCTGATTTCTGTAAAAATTCCTTGATAGTATTTTCGTATTCGTTGATATTAATAGGGTCAATTACTTTTATGTTTTTAACTCCGCAGGCCTTAGCGATTTCTTCCGGTTTTAACTCGGTTGTTTCCTCGCCCATTCCGGTTTTGCCGATGCCAGGATTTGTTTGGTGGCCGGTCATAGCAGTAGTTCTATTATCTAAAACAATAATCAGGGGGTTTGATTTATTAAATACCGTATTTATCAGTGCCGGTATCCCCGCGTGAAAAAATGTTGAATCGCCTATTAAAGCAACCACTTTCTGTTTGGTAATTTTTGAAATCCCGTGGCCTATCCCAATTGAAGAACCCATTGAAAAAAGATAATCCTGAACATCATATTGCGGAACGCCAGCCATCATATAGCAACCAATATCTCCGCCAAAAATTACGTCTTTTGATTTCAATTTTTTAAGAACGGAAAAAGTCACCAAATGAGGACAGCCCAAGCAGGGATTTGGGAATCTCTTTGGTAAAACCTGTTCAATTTTTGGCAACTGATATTTTTTGCCTAAAATCTTTGATATGGCAAAAGACACTTTTGTCGATGTTAACTCGCCGATTGGCGATAAAAGGTTTTTGCCGAAAATTTTCAGTTTCGGATTCATATCCTTTGACAGAGTGGTGATTTCTTTTTCCAAATATCCCTCCAATTCCTCTACAATTAAAACTTCTTTCGGGTTTCTAATAAAGTTTTTAATTTTCCTTTCGGGCAACGGGTAGAAAAATCCTAATTTCAAAACCGGCAATTTTAGATTCAATTCCTCCAACGATTCCATCACGTGCAAATAAGAAACCCCGGACGTAATAATCCCTAGTTTGGTGGGAGTCGGACTCCCACTAGCTTCGTTTGCGGGGGACTTTTCGACGAGTTCACGGAGTTTTTCTATTTTTTCCAATAATTCCTGCTTCATTTCTAAAACCCTTGGCGGCAAAGTAACAAACTGGTGCGGATTTTTGATAAACTCACCCTTTGGGTGTTTGGTGTTGAGTTTTGCCTGCCTGCCGGCAAGGCAGGGTTGTTGGTTTATTGCTACGGGCATTCTCTGATGGGCCACGCGGGTTGTTGTTCTGACTATCACCGGTAAATTAAACCTTTCTGAAATCTCAAAGGCCAGTTTTGTAAAATCCTTGGCTTCTTGCGAATCTGCGGGTTCTAAAATCGGGATATGCGCCAGATAAGCAAATGCTCTGGAATTTTCCTCTGATTGGGCAGAACTCCAGCAAGAAGGGTCGTCGCCAACAATTATTACCATTGGCGCTTTTGTGCCGGTATAACAAAGGGGCAATAAACTATCCGAACAAACATTAAGTCCAAAATTTTTCATCGCCACTAAAGATTTTAAGCCGGAAAAACTGGCGCCGATTGCCGCTTCTAAAGCCACTTTTTCGTTTGTTGAAAACTCAAAATAGACGCCATTATCTTTTGCTATTTTAGAAAAGATGTTTCCTATTTCGGAGCTGGGCGTACCGGGATAAGTAGAAACAAAATTCACGTCCGCTTCTAAGGCGCCTTGAACTATTGCTTCGTTGCCTAATAAGATTTGTTTCATGTTTATATCTTATCAAATTTCAGAATAAAATAAATCCCCCTACCTCACAAATGTGGAATAGGGGGATTAGAGTAAGCGCTTACTTGCGGAGGACAAGAAAACGATCGCTCCCATCCCAGCCGCCCTCAAAGTCGTCCAAGTCCAGGCGGCGCCCCGAACCATCCGAAACCAGGCACGGGACAATGCGATAGCCGCTCGGACGACGCCACGCCGAGCCAAGAGCAACAATCGGAAACTGTTTTTGCAGTTCCGGCTGGCAGGCTCCCAGAGCAAGCAACTCCTCGATGCGGGCAGGACGATATCCTGCCTTGTTCATCTCCGCTATCGCATCATCGGACGAAATGACGCGATTGAAGTGGAATAACAATACTTCCACTTCCTGTTTATCTTGGCCATTGACAGGAAAGTTTTCTTTGGTGATATTGTCATTCACCCAGTCGTACTTTCCCGCCTTGATCATATCGGCCAGCGATTGACCGTAGTCAACCGTGACCTTGAAGGTTGCCGCGACAAACGATTTCGCGGCTATGATCATTTGAGCAATCGCTTTGCGGAGATTCTCGTCCTTAAGAATTCTCCGCACGTCCTCGTCATTGCCGCCGAGGTTCAAAACCTCGTCAATAATGGCTTTGACGATCTCGAATACCACCCCCAACGCAGACAACAAACCGCTCTTTTCCCTTGCCACAACGCGCCTCCTCTCTCTTTGGGCTCACCCCTTATTCCGCTCCAAGCGGAACATAAGGCATGCCCGGTTTTAAAGAACGTTTTTATTATATCGTTTTAATTATTTTTTATCAACAACAACGATATTAAGCAGTTTTTGAGGAATAAAAATGGTTTTTTTGATTTCTTTCTCTAAAAGCCGTTTTTTGATTTTTTCTTGACCAAAAGCTATTTTTTTTGCTTCGTTTTCTGTAATATCCGAACTAACCTCTATTTTATCACGAACTTTGCCATTAATCTGGATAATTAAAGTTATATTTTCTTTTTTTATTAACTTTTGATTGAACTCCGGCCATTTCTGCAAGTGAACGCTCTTTTTAAAACCCAGCTGAGCCCAAAGCTCTTCTGTAATATGAGGGGCAAAAGGCGCAAACAAAACCAATAATATTTTGATTGCGTCTGCGCCAACATCATTCTGGCGGCTTGAAAGAAAATTGGCAAACTCCATAAAGGCCGCCACTGCGGTGTTAAATTTTGTCGTTTCCAAATCCTCGCTTACTTTTTTAATAAGACGCTGAAGGGCCGATTCAATATCTTGGCTGCTTTTTGTTTTGTTTCTTTCCGCTAAAGCCAAAATCCACAATCTTTCTAAAAATCTCCTCACTCCTACAATGCCTTTTGTATCCCAGAGAATCGCCTGGTCAAAAGGACCCATAAACATTTCATAAAGCCGCAAAGTATCCGCTCCATATTGTTTTATAATATCGTCCGGGTTTATAACATTACCCCAGGATTTTGACATCTTTCTGCCGTCTTCCGCCAAAACCATCCCATGAGATGTTCTTTTAACATAGGGTTCGGACTGCGGCGCCACTTTAATATCGTATAAAAATTTATACCAGAATCGCGAATACAAAAGATGCAAGGTTGTGTGCTCCATTCCGCCGTTATACCAATCCACGGGCATCCAGTATTTTATTTTTTTAGGGTCGGCTAATTGTTTATTATTTTTGGAATCAATATAACGTATAAAATACCATGAAGAACCGGCCCAATTCGGCATTGTATCGGTTTCCCTTTTGGCCGGTCCCTTGCATCGCGGGCATTTCACATTAACCCAGGAATTAATAGCCGCTAAAGGAGATTCTCCTGTTCCGGTCGGCTGATAGTTTTTTACAAAGGGAAGTTTTAAGGGCAAATTTTTCTCAGACAGAGGCACTGTACCACATTTATCGCAAAAGATTATTGGGATCGGCTCTCCCCAATAATGCTGGCGGGAAAAAATCCAATCTCTTAGTTTATATTGGATTGTTTTTCTTCCTAGTTTATTTTTCTCCAGCCAATCAGTAATTTTTTCAATCGCTTTCTCAGATGATAACCCGTTGAACTGGCCCGAATTTACAAGGACGCCATAATCGGTATATGCTTCCTTTTGGATATTACCCCCGGAGACAACCTCTTTTATTTCCAATCCGTATTTTTTGGCAAATTCAAAATCCCTTGCATCATGAGCCGGAACCATCATCACTGCCCCGCCCCCATAGGTTGAAATAACATAATCTCCAATCCAAACAGGAATCTTTTCATTGTTCAAGGGATTTATGCAATAAGAGCCGGTGAATGCGCCTGTTTTTTCTTTTTCCAGTTTTGTTCTTTCAAATTCGCTTTTAAGCTTTGATTCTTTAATATATTTTTGAACGGCATCTTCATTCTCTTCTTTAACAATTTCTTGCGCTAAAGAATTTTCCGGCGCCAGAACAACGGCCGTAACGCCAAAAACTGTATCAACTCTTGTTGTAAAAATCGTTATCTTTTTCTCAGAATCCTGAAATTTGAAGTTCAATTCAGTGCCGAGGCTTTTTCCTATCCAGTTTATCTGCTGGGTTTTTATTTTTTCCAGATAATTAACTTTGTCTAAATCGCTAATCAAACGGTCTGCATATTTGGTAATTTCCAACATCCATTGTTCTTTTTCTTTTTTCTCCGACCGAGCGCCGCATCTTTCGCATTTACCATCAATCACCTCTTCATTGGCTAACCCGATTTTACAGGAAGGGCACCAGTTAATCGGCATTCTTTTTTTATAAGCCAAGCCGTTTTTGAAAAGCTGGAGAAAAATCCACTGGGTCCATTTATAATATTCCGGGTCGGATGTATTAATTTCCCTCTTCCAGTCAAAAGAGAAGCCCAAACTCTTCGCTTGGCGCTTAAAGATGGTTATGTTTTTCTTTACGGTAATAGAGGGATGAATTCCGGTTTTAATAGCGTAATTTTCCGCTGGCAAGCCAAAAGCGTCCCAACCTATCGGATACAAAACATTAAAACCCTCCATTCTTTTTTTTCTGGCAATTGCGTCAAAAGCAGAAAAACTCCGGCAATGACCTACATGCAGGCCTTCGCCCGAAGGATAAGGAAATTCAATAAGAACGTAAAACTTGGGATTTTTTGAAAAATCTTTTGCTTGATAAAGCTTATTCTTTTCCCAAATGTTTTGCCACTTCTTTTCTATTTGTTGCGGTTTATACGACTCCATATTTTACTTATTTAAATCCCGAACAACTTCCTGGCGTTATCGGTTGTATCGTTAACTACTTTTGAATAATCTATATTTTTTATTTTAGCAATTTTTTGAGCTATATATTTTACAAAAAGCGGCTCATTGCGCTTTTTTTCCTCCTCGGGGGGCGTCAAATAGGGGCAATCGGTCTCAATCAAAATTTTCTCAAGAGGAATTTCTTTTATAGTTTTATCTAAATCCAGTTTGAAAATTATACCATTAAGCCCGATGTAAAATCCCATTTCAAGATATTTTTTGGCATCCTCTAGTGTCCCGGTAAAACAGTGCATCACTCCTCTAAATGAGGTTTGGAATCCCAAAATATCTATCATATCCTGATGCGCCATCCTGCAATGAAAAATAACAGGCAGATTCAACTCTTTAGCTATATCCAGCTGTTTTATAAAGAACTCCTTCTGACGCGATTTTAATAATTCCATTCTGGTTTTTGTCTTCGGACGATAATAATAATCTAATCCGATTTCTCCTATTGCCACTACTTTTTCTGATTTTGCCAGCTCCTTATATTTTTCAATGTCAAAATCATCTGCGGTGGTATCCTTTTCTTCTTGTTCATGAGGATCTTTCTTCAGTTTAAAAATTCCTTCGCTCAAATGAATCGGGTGCAAACCCACTGCCGCATATACGCCTTTTTCGTATTTTTTAGCAATTTCAACCGCTTTTTTGCTGTTGTCATATTTTGAACCGACATTAATAATCCAAACGCCTTCCTCCAAAGCTCTTTTAATAACTTTATCCAGGTCTTTTTTGTAAGCATTGAAATTAAGATGAGCGTGACTGTCTATAAACATAATTAGAGTGTTTTTAATTTCGGGAATAACGATTCTCCCTTTTTTATTTTAAACTTTAGGAACTTTTTATCCAGTAAATTAACGCCCAATTGCTGGAAAATCTTTTCTGATGTTTCTGGTAAAAACGATTGAAGTAGTTGGGCTATATGACTAACACAAACCAACAAGTTATAAATAACTTGAGGGTTTTTTGTTTCCCAAGGTTTTTCTTTATCAATATATCTATCACAAAAACTGATCAATTCCCAAATCGATTTTAATGCTTCGTTAAACTTAAAATCATCCAAGAATTTTTTGTGGCTGTCTTTAGCCTTCTTGATTTCTTTTTCAAATTCCGGGCTTATTTTTGTTGTATTGATTTTCACTTTTTCTGCCATTGTAATTATTCTGGCTAATAAATTGCCTATTCCTCCAGCTAGGTCCGCGCTATACCTTTCGTCAAACTTTTGGTAGGTGAAATCGCCGTCATCTGTTGGCGGTATTTCCCTTAAAAGGAAATACCTTACAGCGTCGGTACCCACCTGTGGCGAGCTTGCCGAATCATATTTTTTAACCAGTTCAAACGGATCAATCACGTTTCCCAAACTTTTTGACATTTTTTGGTTACCAACGGTTATAAATCCGTGGACAAATATGATTTTTGGCAATTCTAGTCCGATTGAGAAAAGCATTGCCGGCCAGAGAATAGTGTGAAATCTCATTATATCCTTCCCTACGCAATGGATATCAGCCGGCCAATATTTTTTGAACTTAGGACTATTTTCCGCATATCCAAAAATAGATATATAATTCGTAAGAGCATCACACCAAACATATATAGTTTGATCGGGATCGCCCGGAACGGGAATCCCCCATTTTAAATTTTCTTTTGAGCGGGAAAAACTTACGTCTTCCAATCCTTGGTTAATAAACTCTATTGTTTCGTTCTTCCTTGATTCGGGTATTATTTTTATTTCTCCCTTATTAATGGCGCCCTTAATTCTATCCCCGTATTTTGAAAGCCGGAAAAAATAATTTTCTTCTTCTATCAGTTGGGGTGCCTTTTGATGAACAGGACACTTTCCGTTAATTAAGTCTTTTTCTTTTATAAAAGACTCGCAGCCGGCGCAATATAGCCCTTTATATTTCTTTTTATAGATATCGTTGTTCTCTTTCAATTTCAGCCAAACTTTTTCAACTGATGGCCAATGCCTTTTCTGGTCGGTTGTTCTGATAAAATCATCATTTGAAAGATTCAGAATTCCCTTTAATTTTTTGTATCGCGCCGTTAGATCATCAACAAACTCTTTTGGCTCTTTGCCCTCTTCTTCAGCTTTTTTGGCGATTTTTACGCCGTGTTCGTCCGTTCCAGTCAAGAAAAACACTTCTTCGCTTAAAAATCGATGATAACGCGCTAAAACGTCTGCTTGAATAGATTCTAAAGCAAACCCTATATGAGGAGGGGCATTCGTATAAGCTATACTAGTGGTGATATAGAATTTTTTGCTTTTGTTTGCCATAATATATATTATTCTATCATAATTTTACTAAATTTTCATGGTTCTATTCATTCATATTTTTATAGGCGCTGTTATCGCGGCAAAAATCACTTATCTCCCTTTGGCACTGATTCTGGCTCTTTTAAGCCATTATATTTTGGACCTTATACCCCACACCGAATATCCAATCAAGCATATTAAAGAAATGGGCTTAAAGGGGGTGCGTTCAGATATTCTAAGTATAATGTTGGATTTATTATTAGGATTGATACTGATTCTGACTGTTCATTTTCTTGTTAATGTCGACTATATCAGAGTTTTCTTTGTTAGTTTTTTTGCACTTCTCCCTGACTGCTTCACTTTTATGAAGTATATTTTCCCAAAAAACAGGTTATTAAAGGGAAATTTTTGGCTGTTGCATTATAAATCGCACTTCTTAAATAGAAAAAAAATCCCCTTCTGGGGAAAAATTATTTTTCAGATATTAGTACTCTTAGTGGGGTTTGCTGTCTTGTGTTAAAACCGCACACCGTCCCACAAAGCGGGACTGGTGCGTGGTAAATTAAACAACTTGTTGCGATTCCTCTTCTTCTCTTTTTCTTTCTAAAAACTCTCTTATAAACTCATATAAAATTCCAAAAACCGGAACGGCAAAAATTGCGCCCAATAACCCGAAAATTTTTGCGCCGGCAACCAAAGAAAGTAAAACCAAAGCCGGGGGAAGCCCCACAAATTTTTTCGTTAAAACTGGGGATATGATATTATTTTCTATCTGCTGGACAAGAACGAAAGCAACAAGAACAATAAGAGCTTTTAGCCAGGAACCAGAAACCCCGACTAAAAGAACTAATAATATCGCAGTTATCAGTGGCCCCAAAAACGGAATGAAGTTTAAGGTACCTGCCAAGAAAGCCAAGACAAGAGCATATTTTATTTGAAAGAGATAGAAAACCGCAAAAGAAGAAACCGACACAAATAGACAGGCAAGAATCCTGGCACCGAACCAGCCGCTTACTTTGGTTTGACATTTTTCAAAAAGCGCCAGAACATATTCTTCGTATTTTTTGGGCGAAAGAAGGGTTAAAACCCGTTCCACTCCCTTGTCTTCCAGAGAAAGAAAAAAGGCGAGAGACAAGATAAAAAAAGTGGAAGCAACGCCACCGAAAAAAACGGTAAGGGCGTTCAAAATACTCACTGAAATCTGCTCCAAACTATCTGTGACGGCCTGAGTAAAACTTTCTAAATTTTGTAGCGCATCGATTTTTAGTTCCTTGAATACCGGACTGATTTTTTCAAAATATTGAGGAACTAACTGGGAGAACTGCTTGATTTCCGTTATAAAAAGGGGCGCCGTCAAATAAATAATCAATCCTAAAATTCCGAATATGGATAAATATGCGAAAACTACCGCCAAAATCTTGGGAACACGGACCCATCTTAAAAAATTAATTATCGGACCGAGCAAAACAGAGATAACCAAAGCAAAAAAGAACCAAACAACAAGATCTCTTATAAGATACAAAGTGTAAAAAATGAGTCCGGCTAAACAGATTTTTAGAATGGTTTCCCAAGAAATATCTAATGCTTGCCGTTGATTGTCCATGTTTCTATAATGTCTATATTTTTAATAGTTTGGTAAACTTTTCTTTTTCTTTAAATGGGCCTATCAGCGCCAAGTTCAATTTTTCCGGCCTGAAAATATCTTGCGCTACTTTCTTTATATCATTTGCAGAAACTTCGTCAATTTTTTTGAATATCTGTTCCGGCTTTAAAATCTCTTTTTTCAGTAATTCTTGCTCGGCATAAAAGAAAGTTTGGGCGTCGGACGGCTCCAGCTGCAAAGACATGCTTCCTTTTGTGTAATCTTTGGCTTTTTTTAATTCTTCTTTGGTGATTAATTTATCTTTAAAGGACCTATATTCTTCCAGAATCAGTCCTATAACTTTCTCTGCATTTTTATGATCCACGCCGGCCTGGGTAGTCAACCAACCGGTATCAGTGGCCCCCTCGGCAACGGTGCGGATATAATAGGCGAGCCCCCGCCTCTCTCGGATTTTAATAAAAAGCCGGGAACTCATATTACCTCCGAGAATTGTGGCTAAAAGTCCTAAGGCATAGCGTTTGGGATTAAAAATATCATAAGCTCTTACGCCCAAGCAAAGATGAGTTTGGTCGGTTTTTTTAAAGTGGATTAAACTTTCGGGACTTTCCTGCCTTTCTTTCACCTTAATCTTCTGTTCTGGAGCGATTTTGTTTATATTTTTAAAGTATTTCCTGATTTTTTCTTCTATTGTTTCGGGGTTGATATTGCCGGCCGCGCAAATCACGGTGTTTTGGCAGGAATAGTGTCTTTTCAAATAATCTGCGACCTTCTCTTTACCCAACTCCATAACGCTCTCTTTTCTTCCAATAATATCCCAGCCGGCCGGCTGGTCTTTATAAAGCAGCCTTTCCCAAAGATCTCCAACATAAGCGACTGGAGTGTCCAAGTGCATATTCATTTCCTCCATAATCACCCCTTTTTCTTTTTCTATTTCCTCTGACTCAAGTTTGGGATTAAGCAGAATATCTGAAATCCAATCTAGGGCAATATCCTGATGCTGGCTTGCGACTTTTGCCCAGAAACCGGTTATCTCCTTTGAAGTGAAAGCGTTGTATTCTCCGCCAATCTTATCAAGGGTCTCGGCAATATCCAGAGTACTTGGCCTATTTTTTGTCCCCTTAAAAAACATGTGTTCCAAAAAATGGGAGATTCCGCTAGTCTCTTTTGTCTCGTACTTTGAACCGGTCCCGACCAGCACCAAAAACGTCGCGGTTTTTGTATTCTTTACCGGAATAGTAATAATTCTGAGCCCATTTTTAAAAACAATTTTCTTAAACATATTATTTTCAGAATAATTTTAAAATAGAAATAAATATATTTTCTAAAAATCTGGATATTTTTATAAGAGGTTTCTCTTTCTCAGAAATAATATCAACCAGTATTGTTTTCATCCCGTTTGAATTCCCGAATAAAATGTCTGGGAAAACCCTGTCGCCGATCATAATAATATTTTTTGCCTCAGGAAATTTTTCTTTTATTTCAAAAAATAGCTTTTTTGATGGTTTTTTTCTTTTGCCCAGAAATACCTTGCAACCCAATATCTTTTCAATTTCCTGCTGCCTTCTTCTAATTGTATTACTATTTGATAAACAAATACATTGATACTTATCTTTGATTCTCAAAAACCAATCTAAAGTTTCTTTTGGGATATCTGTGGTTTCCGGAAAAAATAAAGCGTTATCAATATCAAAAATAATTAAATCGGCTCCCAAAAACACACCCGGATCAATACTTGCTATATTTTTAAATTTATAATCCGGGAAAAACTTTTTAATCATAGAGATTACAAAAATAATTTCCAAATTATAATTATAGCCAGAATCCAATAAATAAAACCTATTATTCTTAGATGTTTAATTTCTGTCTTTATCTTTCCAAAAGCACGAATATAAATAACTATTAATGGCGGTATCGCAAGGGGGGTTAAAATAAGAAATTTTAATGGAAGGAAACCGAGAAACCTTATCTTAAATCCGGAATTTAAGCAAAGAAGTAAAAAAGACAAAAGAGAAACTATCCAGAGTAAAACCGAAATAATAATTAATGTTCTTTTTTTAATGGCCGTAATTGAGTTTCTAATATTTAAAGCCGTTAAAAACGGGCGGTCAATCTCTTTATAAATTAAATACCCACCGGTTTTAGCGGAAACCAAAGCTATTATTGGCAATAAAGGAGGAAAAGAAATTGAGAAAATAAACCAAGAGGCAATAAATCTGATGGCAAAGGCAAATACGCCGGCCGCCAGAACATCTAAAATTATTTTTTCCTTAAAACGAGTGTAACGGGATGAGTACAAAAAATTAAACAGAATCAATAACGCCAAACTCAGGAAAAAATAATAATTTATCATTAACCCCGTCAATAATCCTAAAGCAATTAAGGTTGTTATAATAAAGCTAATTTTTCTTTCCCCAAAAAAAGAAACTGATTTTGAATGGTGCTCCTTATTTTTATTATCCTTATCAATTTTAAAATCACAAAGGGTATTAAAAGCATAAACAGCAGAAGAAATAAGGGAAAGAGAAATAACCCCTAAAATAAAATCTTTCCAGTTCATTTTTGTTCCCGACAAAAAAAACGCCAAGAGTATTATCGCGACGTTTTTTATATTGCTAAGGGGCCGAGTTAACCTAAATAGATTTGTAAAAAAAACCATAAAAATTATTTTCCGAGGCAGTATATTGCGCGCCTGACACCGAAAAAAGAATGATAATATTCTGCATCAAGCAGTTTCAGGCCCATGTCGTTAAATGTTTTTTTCCATGCTTTATCATCTTTATTTGTATGGGGATGATTGATAAACTCCAGATTAAATAGACTGTCAAAAAAATAAGCTATCCGCTTATCAAATATATTTGTATAAATATCCTCTATAATAATAATTATTTTTGAAACCCTTTTAGCTTCTTTTAAAACATTTTCCGGGACAGGCGCATGATGTAAAACCGTTAAAATTAGGGAGATATTAAATTCGTTTTCTTCAAACGGCATCTCGCCGTCATTCCATATAATCGGCTTAACGTTCTCTGCGAAGCTCAGGTTTTTAATATCAATTGGCGTTATGTCGTACCCTTCTTTTTTCAGAATTTCGTCAACAATACAAGAACCGGATCCGATATCTAAAATCTTATCTTTTTTGTCCAAATATCGTTTAATTTTTTTAATCCTGTCTTCAGCTCCTTTCTTTTTTATTTTATGAATTATCTTCCTGAAAAGTTCGTTCTTTTGTAAATAATTCATACGAATATATTTGACCGCAAAAAATCAAACATTTAACTAGCCAACTTTTCCCCAATATATTTTTCCAACTCCTTAACTTCCACTCTCTCCTGCTTCATTGTGTCCCGGTCGCGGACTGTTGCATCGTCTTTTTCCAAAGAATCAAAATCAATTGTTATGCAAAAAAGCGTTCCAATTTCATCCTGCCTTCTATATCTTCTGCCTATTGAGCCAGATTCATCGTATTGGCAGACAAAATTAGGTTTTAGCATCTCGTAGACCTCCTTTGCTTTTTTAACTATTTCCGGCTTGTTTTTTACCAAGGGCAGAACCGCAACTTTTACAGGCGAGAGAGATTTATGAAGCTTAAGCATAACTTCAATTTCTTTTGCGGATTCAGTTGTTTCCGTTCTTCCGCCTTTTACCTCTTTATAAGCATCGCAGAGAAAAGCAAATAAAGATCGATCTGCTCCGACTGATGTTTCAATAATATGCGGAAAATACCGTTCTTGTGTTTCTGTATCAGAATAACTTAAATCCTGGCCGCTGTGTTTTGAATGGTTTGATAAATCCCAATCGCCTCTGTTGTGGACACCTTCAATTTCTTTCCAGCCAAAAGGAAATTTATATAAAATATCAACGGCTCGTCTGGCATAGTGGGCAAGTTCGTTTTTCGGGACTTCGTAGGTTTTTAGATTTTCCTTTTTAATTCCTAATTTATAATACCAGTTTAATCTCTGTTTTAACCAATATTCAAAAAATTTATCGGCGTTTTTGGGCTGGCAGAACCATTGCATTTCCATCTGCTCAAACTCCCGGGTTCTGTAAATAAAGTCTTTAGGCGTAATTTCGTTGCGGAACGCTTTGCCTATCTGGGCAATCCCGAAGGGGATTTTTAACCGCATCGATTGCATAACATTCAAAAAGTTCAAGTATATCCCCTGGCAGGTTTCAGCCCTTAAATAAGTAACGGCTGCTTCGTCTTCAACCGGCCCGACAAATGTCTTCATCATTAAATTGAATTTTCTGGGCAGCATTAATTCTCCGCCACAATCCGGACATTTATCTTTTTCCAGAAAATCTTTCCTAAATCGGCGGTGGCATTTTTTGCATTCCACCAATTCGTCGGCAAACCCGGCTGTCAAATGTCCGGACGCCTGCCAAACCTTAGGACTCATTAAAATCGCCGAATCCAATCCAACAATATCTTCCTGTAATCTTGTCATTTCCTTCCACCAGGCTTTTTTTATGTTGTTTTTCATCTCAACTCCAAGGGGCCCAAAATCATAGCAGGAGCCAAAGCCGCCATAAATCTCCGAGGATTGGAAGATAAATCCCCGCCTTTTAGACAAACTAATTATTTTTTCCATTAAATTGTCCATTGTCATATTTTACCTGATTTTTTTATGCTTTGCTATTATTCTTCTTCGCCCTGATTTGAAGGAATTGAAGGCGCCTGGCTGATAGATAGGGTTGTATCCAGTGCCTGTCCCGTCCATTCAATATTGCGGCTGGTCCATTGGTCTTCCCCTGTAATTTTGGGAGGATTAATAAGGGTTATAACTCTTCCTGCTTGGCTTGAGGTTGGAGTTAAAGAAATCTGGAAGGAAACTGCGCTTGGAACACCCGTGCCGGATAAAAGAGTGTCGCCTACCGTCCAAACAATTTCTCGGCTGGTGCTGTCAAAAGAGAACTTTGATATTTCGCTGTCCGGACTAACCCTGCCGGTTAAACTAACTCCTTGAGGCAGAGTGGCTCTTACCTTTACGTTTTTAACATCGTTGTAAAGGTTTTCAACCTGCCAGTTTACCGTATAGGTTGTCGCTTGACCGGCCACTGGCGGAACAGGGCCTGAATTCCCAAAAATTCCGTTATCCTGATATAAACCGGTTTGTAAAACCACCAGTTTTGAATTAACTTTTGTCTGGAACTCCTGGCTGATATCTGAAACGTTAACTATATTTTTAACGCTGGTCTTATTTAGGTCTTCGTTGGAAAATAACCATTCGTTTTTAAGATTTACATCAAACTCAACCTTCCCTTCTTCCTGCACGCCAAGATTTAGTAAGCTGGAAATCTGTTTCCAGTCCCAAATAACCAGATTATTATTAACAGAGGCCTGTCCTAAATTAACTTTTATCGTAGAAAGGTCAAAGGCGGGACTATCAAGTTTATTTATTAAATAGAGGTGGTCAAAAGGAGTGTTACCTATATTCCTGAAGTAAATTTCATAATGAAGCGTTTCTCCGGGGGAAGCGACATAATCGGAAGAACCGTTAACCTGCTGGGAAATGTAAAGCAACGGTTCTATCACCTGAATTTCTTTGCTGGCTTCTTTTAATAAAATAAATTCTCCGTTCTGCCAGATTCCGAGCTTCGCCCCAAAACTTAGGTTTTCTCCGCTCCGAGCGGTTATCTTTCCGGTAATGGTTATCCTTCCGCCTTGGGCCTTTTCCAAACTAGGTATTTCCCATTCGGTTTTTTCCAGCGTTTTGGGATCAGATTCGGAAAAGTCAAATCCCTTAGGATATTCAATGTTTAATTTTAAGTTTTGAAAAAGATAGTCAATATTGGAAAAATAATTAAGGGAAAATTGGATTTCTTTGTTGGTTTCTATTTTTGAGGGCAGGTCAAAATCCAGAGTTAAGGGGACCAGATTAATTTTTGTGATAATAGTTGTGTCTGACTCATAGCGGGTGCTCAGGTTCTTTGGTTTGTAAGAGAGGTACGCTTTTGCCACCTTCAAGTCGTCCTCTTTTCCCAAAAGCCGCGTTTTAAATTTGACAAATTGCTCGTCACCGGGATAAATATCCTCCAATGTTTTGATTGTCCTATTTTTTCCATCTTCGCCGACAGAATACTCGGGAAATTCAAAAGTCAATTTTGGCTCTTCTAATGTAAAGTCGCTGTTGTTTTTATAGCGGACAGTATATTCTATCTCCTGGCCCATCTGGCTGGAATCCGGCCCCAGTATTTCCAATTTTAAAATCCCCTTTGAAAAGGATTGCCCTTTATAATACCAATATCCAACCAAAACGATCCCTATAAATAATATTAAAGCCAGTGAAATTAAAAGTTTTTTGTTCATAGTTACTTAATCAAGATAATCTTTTATTCTACCTGGGGTACAGGATTTAAACCAGAGTCAAGTTTAGAAGTTAAAAAATGAGATGATTTCAAGACGCGACGACGAAATTGTAGTTTTATACTACATTGAGGAGGAGCAACGAAGAAATCAGCTATTTTTTAACTTCCCCTTGGGCGGGCGAATTCAGGCAATCTTCTTCGTTGTTCGTCGCTCACGATGCGCAAGGCATCGCATCGCTCCTCACGCCTTGAATCTTGCCGCTGAATTCGCTCCGCTAAATTGATTCTGGTTTGAATCCTGTGCCCCTATCTTCCGAACAAAGATAAGAGCAATAATCTTCTGAAACCTCTTTTAATAACTTTTGGAGGGGTGGCTGAATTTTTAATCTGGACACTATCTGCCAACTATTTTTTAAAATTAGTCTTAATATTTTTATCAAATCAGAATCAACCCTTCGATATTGCTCAGGGCGAGCCCTTTGGGTGGCAAGACGATTTTTTCCGCAAATATGGCAGATTGTTCCTCCCTCTTTTGAGGAAAAATAAATTATGTCCGGATTTAATTTTTTCTGGCAGATAACGCAGTGAAACAATTCCGGCTTATATCCTAATATAGAAAAGAAATTCCATAAGAAAAAGTAATAGATATTTTCCGGCTCTTGCCTGTTTAATTTTTCAAATGTTTCTGCAATTAAATCCCAGATTTTATCGTCTTTTTCCGAGCCCTTGATAAATCTATCAAGGATTTGGGCAATTTGGTATGAAGTTTTTAATTTAATTAAATCTTTTCCTATATTCTTAAACTTTTCCAGGGCGATGGCATCAGTCAGGGTTTTTTGACTTTTTCCCTGGATAAACTCTATCTCCGATAAATAAAATATATCAATACCGCTTCTTAATTTGGAAGCTATTTTCCTTATAGCCCTGCCAAGAACCTTAATTTTACCAAAATCGCGGCAAAAAACAGTGAAAATCCTGTCGGCTTCAAATCTATCGTCTTTTTTAAAAACAAAACCCTCGGTTCTGTAACAAACTGCCATAAGTTATCTAATTCCGCCCAGCTTCTTTAAAAATTTGGCTTCTTTTTTTGCTTCTGGACTTTTATCGGCTCCGGATGATTCCTTTAATTTTTTGAGTCCGCGTTTCCAATCATCGCGGGAAATACCCGACCCATATTTTGAAGACGGAAAAACATCCTTCTCTAATCTAGCCCTTTCCTCGCGAGACAGATTTAACCCATAAGATCTTTGAGCTTTCCATCCTTCAGATCCTCTCAAATGTCCTCTTAATTCTCCTCTTGTAATTTCCTTTTTACCCCCAAAAAAAGAAGTATCCGATGTTTTTGGTTCCGGTGGTCTATGGACGCCTGTTTGTTCTTTAGTAGGATTCCCCTTCGGAGCTGGATGGCTGGGAGTTTGCGTTATTTTTTCAGATTCCGATCCCCTGTTAAATATTGACATAGCCTAATTTCTTTTAATCGCTAATAATAACTCTTTTTGGTCGACCTTCAATTTACTCTCCAGATCAAATTCTTTGTTTTTTCCTATCAAACCGAGATCATTGGCCTTTGTTTCGTTTAGAATAATCATCTTGTTCTGATTCAAAACCTTAACCAGAGATTTGTCTCCGGAGAAATAAATAGAGATTTTATCTTCGGGCTTTAAGCCCTGTTTCTTTCTCATGTCCTGAATATGCCTGATAATATCTCTAACAGTTCCTTCTTCTTTTAATTCTTTTGTAATCTTGGTATTCAGTTCTGTTTCCTTTTTAATTTTGGGGTCAAAGATTATCTTTCTAACATTAACCTCGTCTTCTATCAGTTTCAACAGCTCTTTCTCTGTTTTTAATTCTTCGTTTTTGATTTTTAACTCTGATAACGGTTGTCTTACTTTAATCCCCAGGGAAGTCCTTTCGGCTAAAACCAAATTTACAATCTCCCTGATTTTCTTCATATTGTTCTCAAGTTCGCTATCAATCAGTTTTTTATTGACAATCGGCCAATCGCAAAGATGAACCGATTCCGGCATATTTCCGCTTTTTAGGTTTTGATATATTTCTTCGGCAAAAAAAGGAATAATAGGCGCGATTAGTTTGACCAGACTTAGAAGAACGCGATAAAGAGTTTCTATCGCTTCATTCCGGTCGCTGCTTTCTTCGTGGAACCTTTTCCGCGACCTCCTAATATACCAAAGAGACAAATCATTGATAAAAAAATCTTCAATTGATATAACCGCTGCGGCGGCATTGTAATTATCAATACTCTCTGTTGTTTTTATGATTAAACTATTTAATCTGGAGACTATCCATTTGTCCAAAATATTTTTAAAAGATGCTTCAAAATCTTTTTTTGGGAATTCTTCTCTCTTAACATAAGTGGTTAAGAATACAAAGGTATTATAAAGAGTTAAAAGTTTTTTCTTAATTTCCTCTACGTTATGGTAGCCGAACAAAAGATTATCAGCCGGGTTCTGCCTGGAATAAAGCCATCTCATTGGATCAGCCCCGATTTTTTCAACCGCCTCGTCAAACCAGATGGCGTTGCCTTTGGATTTGTGCATTTCTTCGCCTTTTTCGTCTTTTACCAAAGCATAGCCAAAGATTGTTTTTACTGGAGCAACGCCTTCCAAAACCGCGCTCATTACGATTATGCTGTAAAACCAGTTTTTGAACTGGCCAGGGAATGATTCGCAAACCATCTCGGCCGGAAACCATTTTTTCCAGTATTCTTTATCGATGTAATATTTTATTGTAGAAAAAGGAACAATACCGGCATCCAACCAAGGGTTTCCCACATCTTTGATGCGAGAGACGGTTTTCCCGCATTTTTGGCATTTAATCTTTACCTGATCAACCCAGGGCCGATGGGGAGAACGACCTTCAAACTTTTCCCATCCTTCAATTGCCCGGCTCTTTAATTCTTCTTTTGAACCGATAACTTCAAAATTACCGCAAGAACATTCAAAAATAGGCAAAGTTAAACCCCAATATCTTTTTTTGGAAATAAGCCAATCGTGCATATTTTTCAACCAGTCCAGTTCTCTCTCTAAACCAAAAGAAGGAACCCATTTTATTTTTTTGGCAACCTCCATTAAAGATTTTCTCAATTTGTCCATTGAAATATACCATTCGTCTACCACTCTCCAAACCAGTTCTTTTTTACAGCGCCAGCAGGTCGGATAACGGTGTTCGTATTTTTCGATTTTGTAAAAATATTCACCCCTTTTGTAATTTTTTAAATAATCTAAAATTATTTCAGGATTTTCTTTGGCGTTTTTTTTAGAGAACTCTTCCATCTTGTCCAGATAAACCGCGCTTTCGTCAATCACTTCAACAACCGCTAGTTTTTCCCGCAAACCCAACTTGAAATCTTCTTCTCCGGCGCCCGGCGCAATATGAATAATGCCCGTTCCTTCGACAGCGGTTACCAGTTCTTTGTCCAGAACAACAGTATGGAAGGTTTCCGGATTTTCTTTTTTTGTTTCTTTAACTCTTGTCAAATTGTCAAATGGCGCTTCGTATTTAAAACCTTTTAAATCCTTTCCTTTAAATGTTTTTTTAAGTTTATATTCTTCACTAAGAATTTTTTCTGCCAAGTCTTTAAGTAAAATTAAATTATCCTCTTTACCGACGAACAAACCATAATCAAAATCGGGGTTTAGGGCCAAAGCAACATTGGCCGGGATTGTCCAGGGAGTAGTTGTCCAAACCAAAAAAGAAGTATTTTTAAATTTCTCACTGCCAATTATCGGCAGTTTGAAATATACCGCCTCGTGACTTATTAATTTGTACTCTTCGGTTAAAATTTCGTGCTGGGAAATTGCCGTGCCGCATCTGGGGCACCAAGGAACCGCGTCTCTCCCTTTATATAAACTTTTGTCTTTCCAGCATTTTTTAAGAAAACCCCAAATAGCGTAATTGTTTTCATCTGACATCGTATAATAGGAATTATCCCAATCCATCCATTGGCCAAGGCGAATTGATTGTTCGGTTTGAATTTTTGAATATTTTTTGACTCTTTCTTTGCACCTCTCAACAAACTTATCAATTCCGTATTTTTCAATATCTTTCTTTGTTTTAAATCCTAATTCCTTCTCAACTTCAACCTCAACCCAAAGCCCCTGGCAATCAAATCCGTTTTGGTAGCGCTGGTCAAAGCCTTGCATTGCCTTATAGCGCTGGAATAAATCCTTGTAGGTCCTGCCCCAGGCATGATGCACGCCCATTGGGTTGTTGGCGGTTATGGGACCATCTAAAAACGACCAGCGGGTTTTCCCTTGGTTTTTTTTTCTTAATTTATCAAAAATCTTATTTTCCCGCCAAAATTTTAGTATTTTTACCTCTAGATTTGGAAAGTCTAAAGCCATAATTAATCTTATCTTATCTTAATTTTAAGATAATTTCAATAAAAAAACTGCTTAAATCCTTGCTTTAAACAGTTAATAGAAATTGTTAATTATCTTTTAGCTCTTTCCACTTGCCCAGCTCTAGGCTCATCTCTTTATAGCTATCTATAGTTTTTTTATCGTCCAAACCCCTTATCTTTGCCTCAAGAAGGACAAAGGGAAGCTGATGGCTAACCAATAATATTCTTTTGCCGGAATATTTCTTTTCTAAATCCTGAAAAAACTTATACATTCTTTCTCTTATATCGTTGTTATTTTCTCCTCCGGGTAGTTTTTTAGTGAACCTCTCCATTCGCCCCTTGAAAAACTTTCGGAACTCTGCTATCGGGGCGCCGTTCAATTTACCAACGTTTACTTCCCGCAATCTTTTTTCATAAATAGGGTCTATCTTTAATTTTTTCCCGACTATTTCCGCTGTTTGTTTTGTCCTGAGAAGGTCAGAAAAGAAAATCAAATCTATCTTTTTCTTTTTTAGTTCTCCTGCCGCTTTCTGAGCTTCCTCCAATCCTTTAGGAGTTAAGGGGTTATGAAATCTTTCTGGCCAACAGGAAATAAGGTTTTTTTTGATTGAAAGAGTTTCTCCGTGCCTTAATAGGAAATATTTATTCTTCATATTACATTTTTGCTGGAGCTGAAATACCCATTAAATCTAATGTATCTTTGAGAATGATTTTTACTGCCAGCACTAAAGACAAGCGCGCCTGACTGAGATTTTTGTCTTCTGTTATAACCCGGCAGTTCTCATAAAATTGATGAAATGCATCAGCCAACTCTACCGCGTAATGCGGTAATCGCTGAACTTGGTAATCTTTAGCAGTATCCTCAATAACCTCCGGCAGTTTTATAAGTTGTTTAATTAGGTTCAGTTCGGTTTGATGGTTCAATAATTTTACATTTTGCTTGCCTGCCGTATTTTTAGTTTTGGACTTTTTGAGGATACTGCAAATGCGGGCATGCGCATATTGAACATAATAAACAGGATTTTTGGCTGACTGTTCTTTCGCCAAATTCAAGTCAAAATTCAAATGAGTGTTTGAACTTCTTGTTAAAAAGAAAAACCTTGCCACATCCAAACTCACTTCATCAAATAATTCATCTAAAGTAATATAATTACCGGTTCTTTTTGACATCTTTACCTCTTTCCCATTTTCAAAAAGCCGAACCATCTGCATCACAATAGCGTCCAAATTATCTTTATCAAAACCCAAAACTTCTGCCGCCGCTTTCAAACGCGCCACATAGCCATAATGATCTGCTCCCAAAAATATTATTATATTATCAAACCCCCGCTCGATTTTATTTTTTAAATAAGCGATATCTGAGGCAAAATAGGTTTCTACGCCGTCCTTTCTTACTAAAACTCTGTCTTTATCGTCGCCAAATTCTTTGCACTTGAACCATACCGCTCCCTCGCTTTTGTAGGTGAATCTATTCTCTGATAGATAATCTATCGCCTTATCAACCGCCTTTTTTACATATAAACTCTTTTCTGAAAACCAGACATCGAAACCAATGCCCATTCTCTTTATTGCCGGCTTTATCATCTTTGTTAAAATAATATTTGCCGCCTTTTCTCCGATTTTTTCCGGATCATTCCCTTTTATCTTTTTTCTCAAATCATTAATATAATCTCCTTTATAAACTGCTTGTTCGTCTCGTAAAACCGAGTGGCCTAATTTTATAATCTGCTCGCCCCGGTCGTTGATATAATATTCTCTAGTAACTTTATAGCCGGCTTTATCCAAAACATTTGCCAAAACATCTCCGCAAAAACCGCCCCTGCCGTTTCCTAAAGTAAGGGGACCGGTCGGGTTGGCGGAAATAAATTCAACGTTTGTTTTCTGGCCATTACCAATTTTTGAAGTACCGAATTTCTCTTTCTGTTTTAAAATTTCTTTTACCTGCTCCTGCAAATAATCTTTTGAAATGAAAAAATTGATGAAACCGGGCGCCACCGCTTCAACTTTTTCAAAAAAACTATCCGGCGCACCGATTAGTTTGTCGGCCAAAATATTGGCGATGTCCAACGGTTTTTTCTTGATAATTTTCGCTATTTGCAAACTAACGTTTGTTGAATAGTCGCCGTGATTTTTTTCCTTTGGATATTCAACTAAAATATCTGGCATTTCAAATTCAGCAAATTTTCCTTCTTTTTGAAGAGTTTCTATTGCTTTATCTATGGTTTGTTTAATTTTATTTTTCATTGTTTAACCGGATAAATCACGGTGCCAATAAACGGCTTATTATTTAAAAAATCATTAAGTCTTTCTAATTTTTTACCATTGATTATAATCACTTTTAAACTTAACTTCTCGGCGATTTGCGAAGCTATGGGGTCAAATGGAGAAGATAACCCGGGCAACCATTTTGACCCAACAGTCTTTCTAAAATCTTTCCACATTATTTCCTTTAACGGTTTGGCATCCGAAAATTTATTGGGATCTCGGTCACAGACGTAGTCAATATTCGTTAAATTAATAATTGTTTTTGCTCCTGACTTTTTAGCCGACAAAACCGCCACATAATCGGTAGATCTTCCGGGTTTCCAGCCAGCTCCAATTATTATGTCGTTTTTACTGCTTAATTTTTTAAGCGGGTTGGTAACAACATCGGGACAGGATGTTTCTTTAAATAAGGTTTTGACTACTTCTGCATTAATTCTAGAGATATTAATTCCTGCCCAATCGCGTTCTTTACTGCTGGCCCCGAATTCTATTAAAGCATTCTGGTATAACCTGGCTATTTTCCCGCCCCCGACATAAATAATAAATCTTTTTCTATCAAGATATCCTAACACTAATTTTTGAAACTTCTTTAAAAAATCTAAATCAATCTTGTCCGGTGCCACTAAAGAACCTCCAAGCGAAATAATAATAGTTTCCTTTTTCATAACATAATTGCTTAATTTTATATTATTTTATCGAAAAAGGGAATACTCTTATACCATTGACAAACGGGTATAAATATGATACTATAATAAGTATGAAATAGCCGAAAAACGGCTTTTTTGTTAAGGATATGATTATTAAAATTAGATATCTATACGCGCTATTGCCGATATATCAAAAGACGCTTGAAAAGATAGCGGTCGGTTTTGCTGTCACTATAAGAATGCTCCCCTCTGTTCTTGGTCTAATAATCTCCGTTAAAATCTGGTAGAATAAATTATACAATTATGAAAGTTTTTTCTGAAAACAAAAAGGCCTATTTTAACCACCAGATTCTGGAAAAGCTTGAGGCGGGAATAATTTTAACCGGCCAGGAAGTAAAATCAATAAGATTGGGCAGAATGAATTTAACCGGCTCTTATGTTGTGCTTAAAGAATCGGCTAAGAGCGAGCAGCCCGAACCTTATTTAATTGGCGCTAAAATTCCCGCTTACCAGCCCAAAAACGCTCCAGCTGATTATAACCCCGAAAGGTCAAGAAAGCTGCTTTTGAATAAGTCAGAAATTAGTTATTTAATCGGGAAAACCAGCCAAAAAGGCTTGACTTTAATACCCTTGAGAGTTTATAGTAATTATGCTAAGATAAAAATCGAGTTTGGGATAGCAAAAGGCAAGAAAAAATTTGATAAAAGGGAAGATATCAAAAAAAGAGACGTTGAAAGAGAAATAAGCAGAGAAATGGGCAAGATATAACGGGGATGTACTAAGCTTCGATAGAAGAACTTTAACAAAATAAGCAAACTCAGTATTCTGGAATCTGGCTAAACTTCCAGAAAAGAAAATAATTGCCAAATTATTTCCAAAACCAGCGTTGGCATTTGCTTAACGCTCATCCTTCCTGCTAACTCCTAATAAGCAGAATAGGGTGTCATTTATTAGGATAGGTAGCTTTTTGCCTCAAAAGGCTACAACAACAAGAGGCTGAGAATATTAAATTTTTGTCTGTTCTCTATTTAATATTCAAGAACCAAAACAGACTAAGTTTGTAGAATTATTTTGTTAAAACTTTTATACGAGGGTGCAATTCCCTCCATCTCCACCACGCTTAGATATTAGGTGTTAGATATTAGGTGTTAGATATTTTTTTAACTAACACCCAGCACCCAACACCCAACACCGATATAAACAGAACACCAATAAACAATTACATAAGGGCCAGTGAAGTGAGGGTTATTGATGAAACCGGCAAACAACTGGGAATAATGCCTCTTTTAGAGGCATTGCGCTTATCTGGAGATAAAAATCTGGACTTGATCCAAGTTACGGAAAAAGTTGTGCCACCCGTTTGCAGAATCGGTGATTTCGGAAAATATCTGTATCAGCAGCAAAAAAAAGAAAGAAAAATCAAACAAGTCGGCGGAGAACTGAAAGAAATAAGAATAGGGTTTAATATCTCTCCTCACGATCTGGAAATTAAAGCGAAATCCGCGGAAAAATTTTTGAAAAAAGGAGACAAGGTAAAAGTAGCAATGCCCCTAAGGGGAAGAGAAAAAGCGTTGGGAAACTTTGCCAAAGAAAAGATGAACCAATTCCTTAATTTTCTTGAAACATTAATACCGATAAAAGTTGAAAAGGATTTGAAAAGAGATTTAAGAGGATTCACAATGATTATTTTCAAAAAATAAAAAAACATGAAAGCAAGACAATCTATATTAAAACGTTTTAAATTTACCAAAAATGGAAAAATTTTAAGAAGGGCAACGGGCCAGAACCATTTTCGGGCAAAAAAAACCGGCCAGCAAATCAGGAAAAGAAGAAAATTAATCCCCCTTTCAAAGTGGGAAACCAAACTGATAAAAAGAATAGTCGGCAAGGTTAAATAGAAATTTTTAATACTTCGACTCTGCTCAGTATTAACCCTGAGCTTGTCGAATGGGTTAATTTTTATGGTTAGAGTTAAAAAAGGAAAAGCCGCGCATAAACATAGAAAGCATCTATTAAAATATGTTAAAGGTTTCCGCTGGGGAAGAAAGTCAAAATACGCCTTAGCAAAGGACGCGATGAAACATGCTTGGAAATGGAGTTACAGAGACAGAAAAAATAAAAAGAGAGTTTTCAGACAACTCTGGCAACGCCAGATAAGCGCTTTTTCCAAGAAACAAGGGATATCTTACAACCGATTAATTAATTTGTTGAAAACGAACAAAATTGAATTAGACAGAAAAATCCTGGCTAAATTAGCGCAGGAAAATCCTGAAATCTTTGAGAAGATTATAGAAAAATTAAAAAAGTGATAATTTAGATAAAAAAATCCGCCCGGCCGTAAGGCTTAGGGCGGTTTTTGATTAACCACTATGATTTTGGCGGTTCTATCGGATATTCACCGGTAAAACAACCAAGGCAAAGGTTTTCTTTAGGGAGTCCGGTCGCTTCCGCCAGACCTTCTGTGCTCAAATATTCCAAGGAATCAGAATGAACAATATCATCTCTTATTGATTCCACGGACAAACGCGCCGCCAGAAGTTCTTCTTTGGTGGGCATATCAACTCCTAAAAAACAAGGATGGCGAAGAGGAGGAGAGCAAACTCTCAAATGGACTTCGGCTGCTCCCGCTTCTCTCATCATTGCTACAATCTCCGTGCAAACCGAACCGCGGATTAAAGAATCTTCAATCAAACAAACCTTCTGTCCGAAAACAATATCCTTTAACGGATGAATCTTCATTCTTTGGAGTTTTCGCCGATCAACATCCCTGGGGGTTAAAAACGTCCTCCCGGCAAAATAACGGTTGCGGAAAAGCCCTTGCTGCACCGGCAGGCCCAATTCAGCGGCAAAAGCCTCGTCATAAATTCTTCCGGAATCAACAACCGGGACAACGATAATATCTTTACCTATCGGCTGTTCTTTCGCCAAAATCCGGCCCGCTCTGGTCCGGTGCGAGCAGACGCTTTGGCCCCAAAGAACGCTATCGGGTCTGGCAAAATAAACAAACTCAAAAACGCAAAGGCGAAGCTGGCAGTTTTCTGCCCATCTAAAAGATCTTTCAATACAACCATTTCCTAAAACTATTACTTCTCCCGGCTGGATGGACCGGATAAAAGTAGCTCCCAATGTATAAAAAGCGCAGCTTTCAGAGGCCAGTATAAAACTTTTATCGTTGTGGCCAAGGCAAAGCGGCCTGATCCCGTGATTATCGCGCACTCCGATTACTTTGTCTTTATACAAAATAACTAAGGCAAACGCGCCCTTCAATCTTGGCAGTGTCTTTTTTAGAGCTTCCAGAAATTCGGTTTCCTTGGAAGTGGAAAGAAGAGCAACAATCACTTCTGTATCAGAAGACTCTGATTTAAATTGGTACCCTGCTTTTTTGGCTTCTTCTCTCAACCCGTCAAATTCAATCAAATTACCGTTATGGGCCAAGGCAAATGACTGACCATGAAAATCACCCTTAATAGGATGGAAGGTTCTGGGTTGTTTTTTTTCTCCGCTTTTTCCAACAGTTGAATAAAGGGTGTGGCCAATTCCGGATTTTCCTGGCAGTTTTTCAAACAACCTCTCTCTTACTCTTGCGTTGAAAGCCTCGGTAATTAAACCTTCGTCATGATGGCAATTAATATTGCCTCTGCTATCTGAAACAGCTACCCCGCAAGCCTGCTCGCCTCGATGTTGGAGATCGTGAGTACCAAGAATGATTTCTTGAATAACACCATCTTCAACGCTGGTCATTCCGAAAACGCCGCACATTTTCCACCTCCTTCCCGGTTGTCCGACTGTGTTTTGAAAGAACAGTTGTCTGTTTCTTTATTAACACGCCTCCTTTTTTAAGTAAACCCCGCACCAATTTTCCGTTATGGTTTCGTGGAAAATTAAACCTTGTGTTTTAAAATAAAATCGTTTGCTTTTCCAATAATATCTTTTGCGTTTTTAAACGTTAATTGTTTGATAGCCCCTTCATAGTTAAGCCATTTATATCCTTGATGTTCAGACGAAATTTTTATTTCCTCTGTTTTTGTTTCAGCTAAATAAAAAAATACTGTCTTAAAAATCCAAGGCGCTTTTTTCTTTTCGCTTTCTGGCAAATCGTATGTAGAACGAAAAAAATATTTTATATATTCCCTAAATCCATCGATAATGGTTATATCTTTTAAACCCGTTTCTTCTTCCACTTCTCTTTTAACGGTTTCGATTTCGTTTTCTCCCGTCTCTATATGGCCCTTGGGAAAATCCCAATAAGCATTTCTTGTTCTTGAACCGGAAGAATAATGCAATAGAAGAAATTTGAATTCCCCCTTGCCTCTTCTAAAAATTACTGCCCCGGCAGATACTTCTTTTGGCATTTTTATTCAAAATATTTTAATAATTCCTTCAGTGGCTGGGTGTTTATTATATCTTTCGCCTCTGCCCAGCCGCGGCGGGCTTGAGCGATGCCATACTCCATAAGCTGCATCTGCTCTTTTTGGTGAGCATCGGTGTTGATTACCATTTTTACACCCATTTCTTTTGCCTTTCTGATGTTTGTGTCTTTTAAATCTAACCTATTCGGGGAAGAGTTTATTTCAAGAATTGTGCCGGTTTCTTTTGCCACTTTCAAAATCTTATCAAAATCAATTTGATACTCGTCCCGGCGCTGGAGCAAACGGCCGGTCGGGTGGGAAATAATATCCACATTGGGATTTCTCATCGCTTTTATTATTCTCTCTGTCATTTTATTTTTGTCCTGTTTCATAGCCGAATGAACTCCGGCAATAACATAATCCAATCTTCCCAAAACCTCATCTTTAATATCAATTGACCCATCTGCTAAAATATTTGCTTCGCAGCCTTGGATAATTTTAAATTTTAAATTTTTAATTTTAAATTTTTCATTTATCTTCTCTATTTCTTTTCTCTGCAAAAGCAATTGCTTTTCATTCAAGCCATGCTCAATCCTTAAAAACTTCGTGTGATCAGAAATACCGATATATTCGTACCCTATTTCTATTGCATATTTTGCCATTTCCTCAATGGAATCAATTCCGCCATCCCAATTTGAATGGCAATGCAAATCGCCCTTGATATCGTTGTATCCAATAATCTTGGGGAGCCCGGAGGGCCTGTCCTGAGCCTGTCGAAGAGCTGCTTCAATTTCGCCTTGATTTTCCCTAAGTTCCGGCCCTATCCAAGAAAGGCCTATTGCTTTATAAATCTCTTCTTCGGTGCGGCTGGTTATCATTTTAGACCCGCGGAACAACCCGTATTCATTTAATTTAAGACCCTTATCCATTGCAATTATACGGGTTGCGATGTTGTGCTCTTTTGAACCGGTGAAATACTGAAGGGCTGAGCCAAAAGATTTTTCCGGCACTACTCTTATATCGACATCGAAGCCCTGTTTTAATCTTACCGAGGCCTTTGTTGCACCCTTAGCCCAAATCTTTTCTACCCCGGGCAAAGAAACGAAATAATCCATTACCTTCGAGGGTTTTGAAGAAACAACTAAAATATCAACATCGCCGACTGTTTCTTTCATTCTTCTTACTGAGCCGGCTGTGCTTATTTTTTTTACCTCTTTCAGGCCGCTCAATTTCCCGATAATTTCTTTTACCGTCGGAATTATTTCTCCCAAAAGAAACCTTCCCTTGTCTCTTTTTAAAAAAGTGATTGCTTCCAAAATGTTTTTTTCTGTCTTTTCGCCAAATCCAAAAAGAGGCGCAATCTTATGCGCTTTGGCGGACTTTTCCAAATCTTTTAGATTTTTGATTCCTAATTTTTGATAAAGCACCTTCACCTTTTTAGAACCGATTCCTTCCACTCTCATTAATTCGTCTAAATCAACGGGTAGTTTCTTTTTATATTCTTCGTAAATCCTGATTGTCCCGGTTTTTAAGTATTCTTCAATCGCTTTGGCGATTCCTTCGCCCACGCCCGAGATTCTTTTAAGGGCGTCTCTCCCGCCTTCTTTATATATTTTCTCGGCATCTTCGTCTAAAGACTCTAAAGCCATAGCCACTTTTTCATAGGCATAAGGCTTGAAAGGCACTCTATCCATCTCTAAATACCTGGCTATGTCATACAAAACTTTTGCGATTTCTTTATTTTTCATTTTTAGAACGGCCATGATGGGGGAATTTCGTGAAGTGGCGAAACCGTTAACGCCATATCTTTGCGTATCAAAAACAAAAGAAAGCCAGATATTATGGTGAATAACCCGGCTAGAATAAAAATCGCCTGAAATCCAAAACTAGCAACCATTAGTCCGCCAATTGCACCAGTAATACCCACGCCGATCCCTAAAAAAGTGCTATCGATTCCACATTCAAGGGCCTCTCTTCCTTTGTCGATATGTCTGATAAAAATAGCATATGAAGAAGGAATAACCATTGACATGCCGACAGCATGAATTATTTGAAACACATAAAGGTGCCATGGCAAAGAAGATACCAAATAACCAAAGGGCACTAGACCGGTTAAAAAAGTGCCTAAGACAAAAAATAAAAAATCGTCTTTTTCTCCATGATTTCTATCAAGATAATGACCGATTGGTATTTGTAGTATCGCTTTTGTCATCCAATAAAATAAAGAGGCAAACCCGGCTATTTCTGCGCCTAATGCTAAATTGCCTACAGCGATTTTTTGGACAATAAAAATAGCAAAGACAGGGCCCAATAATCCCCACGCAGAGTTTATAACAATATCCCAATATATATAAACTTTTATAACTTTATTTATTGATTTAAACATAGGATAATTTAAGTTTTAATTAGTTTATTCTATCACCAAACAAAGAGAGTTCCAAATGGAACTCTCTTTGTCAAAAATCTAAAAATTATTTTTAAACAGACAAGTTTTTTATTTTTTTTATCGTGTAGGTGGTTTTTATAGGAGAAGAAATTACGATTTTATCTCCAATTTTGTGTCCCAAAAGCGCTTGCCCAACCGGCGACTCATCGCTGATTTTTCCAAGAGCGGGGTTTGACTCAAGGGTTCCGACAATCATAAATTCGTCTTTTTCGCCATCAATATCAACCGTTACTCTTGAACCCAATCCTATAATATTTTGCCTTTCTTTCGGCGGTTTCTTAATTATTTCGTAATTTTTTAAAATATTATCTAATTCATTTATTCGAGACTTCAGAAAAGTCAAATCTTCTTGAAAACTGATATATTCAAGATTTAGATCCTCAGATTCGAAAATCCTTGGTACCTCGCTTTTTGCTTTGTGATTTTCAAATTCAAGGAGTTGCTGGTATTCCTTCTTAATCTCTGTCAGTTTCTGTTTTGTTAAATAGAATTTTTTTTCATTCATATCTTTTGAAAAAATGTCTATTCTACAAATATTTTCCTCGTGGCACGTTTAATTATATTCTTCTGAAGCAATTTGTCAAGTTCCACGCCCTTGTCTAGCGGATCGCTTTATCCAAAGGAAATTCAACCAATCCTCCGCAGCCCATTCTTTTTAATTTCGGCAATAGTTCTCTTGCCGCTATCCGATGACTGGTGAAACGAACATCGTATAAATTTGTTCCGCTTATTCTCACAATTGTCGGATTTTCCCATGGGGGAAGGATTTTTAATACTTTCGCCAGTTTTTCTTTTGGCACGTGCGTTGCTAACCCGATTATGTCTTCACTTTCAACCGCACTTTTCAATAAAATAACGAGGTTTCTTATTTTTTCTTTTTTCCAATTATCCTGCCAGGAGTTTTTATTGGCAAGCAACACAGAAGAACTTTCAAAAACAGTATCTAAAACCTTTAAGTTGTGCGCTTTAAGAGAAGTGCCGGTTTCGGTCAAATCAACAATGGCATCGGCAAATCTGGGCGGTTTTACTTCCGTTGCTCCGAAAGAAAATTTTATTTCCACTTTTATTTTTTTTATTTTGAAATAATCCTTTACGATATTTACCACTTCTGTAGAAATAGTTTTTCCTTCTAAATCTTTTATTGATTTTATTTCGGATTTTTCGGGAACCGCCAAAACCCATTTAACTTTTTTGATGTCTTTTTTGGCGTACTTCAAGTCGCAAACTTTAATAATTTTTGCTTTTGTCTCCGTTATCCAGTCTTCGCCGCTAATGCCGGCATCTAATTTTCCTTCTTCCACATATTTAGGGATTTCTTGAGGTCTTAATAAAAATCCTTCAATTTCTGAGTCGTCAAAATTCAAAATATAACTCCTCGGCAGAATTTTGATATCAAAACCGGCCAATCTGAAAATCTTAAATGTGTGCTCTTGCAAAGAGCCTTTTGGCAAGCCGATTTTTATTTTTTTTTCTGATTTTTCTTCTATCATTAAATGGCTAAATAATTTAAATTATTACTTTTGTGAGAGGAAACTCAATAATGCCGGTGCAGCCGATTTCTTTGAGTTTAGGGATTAAAACTCTGATTTCTTTTTTAGGGCAAACAGTAAAAACCTCAAACCAGTTTTCGCCCCTTAAGTGGGTTACGGTTGGTTTTTTTAAGGCAGGCAGGATTTTAAAAACCTCTTCCATCATATTATTGGAAGCATGAAGAAAAAGACCTGCCATTTCCAGCCCGACTCTCGCTCCCCCAAGCAGGAGTCCTAAATCTTCAACTTTTTCTCTTTTCCATTTATTCTGCCAGCTTTTTTGATTAACGATTAACACCGGAGAAGTTTCCGCCAAAACATCAATAACCTTTAGATTATTAGCTCTCAGGGCATTGCCGGTATTGCTAAACTCAACTATAGCGTCGCCAAACGTAGGGATCTTCGGTTCGGTCGGCCTATTGCTCCATTCAACTTTTGCCTTAACTTTGTGCTTTTTTAAGTATTCCTTGGTAACTTCTGTCACCCTGGCCAGAATCTTTTTCCCCTCAAGATCCTTTACCGATTTTACTTTTGAATCTTCGGGAACCGCAAGAACCAATTTGGTGTTCCACCAAACATTATTGCCGTAGTTAAACCTGGCTGCTTCAACTATTTTAGCTTTTTGTTCTAAAACCCGGATACTTTGGGTTATGCCGGCGTCCAATATTCCTCTTTCTACATAAGAAATGACTTCCTCTGTCCTCGCCAAAAGACATTTGATTTCAGGATCATCCACTTCCAGATGGTATGAACCTTCATCATAGTCAACCTTATAACCGGCCGCTTCAAATAATTTAATGGTTTGGCTGCGCCATTCTCTGCTTGGGAAACCGAATAATATTTTATTTTTTTCTTTTTTCATAAAATAGCTTGTTGTAAATTTTTTTATAAAAACAGGTTTTGCGACCCGTGTGACACACGTTGCCTGTTTGTTTAACTTTAATCAAAAGAGTATCTGAATCGCAATCTAATAAAATCTCTTTTATTATTTGAAAGTTACCAGAAGTTTCCCCTTTTGTCCATATTTTTCCCCTTGTCCTTGAAAAATAAGTAACTTTTCCCTCGTTCAGGGTTTTTTTGAGCGCCTCTTTGTTCATAAATCCGAGCATCAGAACCTTTTCGGTTTTATAATCCTGAGTAATTGCCGGGATCAAACCGGCCAGCTTTTCGAAATTAATTTTTTTAATAATGTCATTTGGCTTCACCCCCGCACCAAACGAATTTATCGCTTAAAATATAATCTTTAAGAGTTTTATTCGTTGGTAGTTAGATTATTATTTATATACCCTCACACCAAATTCTGTTATGGTGTGGGGGTAAATATTCTTATTGTAATCCCCTTGTTTCCGAGATATTTTTTGATGTCTTTTATCGACAGCTCTTTAAAGTGGAATAGGCTGGCGGCTAATGCGGCATCGGCTTCCGCTTCTTTAAAAACTTCCAAGAAATGTTTTTTGTTTCCCGCGCCGCCCGAGGCGATAACCGGTACAGAAACCGCTTCGGAAATCTCTTTAATAAGCTCTAAATCAAATCCATTTTTTGTTCCGTCTCTATCCATACTCGTTAAAAGGATCTCCCCGGCCCCCAATTCAACAGCTCTTTTTGCCCAAGAAATTGCGTCTATACCAGTAAATTTCCTTCCGCCATAGATTGAACACTCAAACCAACAATCACCCTCTTTTGTTTTTACTATAACTCTATTTCTATTTTTTTCATATCTTCTTTTGGCATCAATCGCCACCACCACTGCCTGAGAGCCAAAGATGTCGCTTAACTCTTTGATTAATGTTGGATTTTTAACGGCTGCGGTATTAATTGAAATTTTATCCGCACCCGCCTTAAATAATTCTTTTGCGTCCTCTATGCTTTTTATACCGCCGCCAACGGTTATAGGCACAAACACTTTTTTGCAGGTTTTTTTGACGACTTCTATCATTGTTTCCCTTCTCTCGTGAGAGGCGGTAATATCTAAAAAAACGATTTCGTCTGCGCCTTCTTTATAATATCTTTCAGCCAATTGCCAGGGTAAACCGGCATATTTTATTTTCTTGAATTTTATCCCTTTGACAACCCTTCCGCCCGGGACCGCCAAATCACAATCAAGACAAGGAATAATTCTTTTCGCAAGCATTTTAAATGTTGATAAAATTTTTAAAAATTTGAAGCCCGGCCGGACCGCTTTTTTCGGGATGGAATTGAACGGCAAAAATATTCTTAAAACTAACCGCGGAACAATAATCT
>Ga0315281_10001075_pt1 | contig 39971 bp, 43 predicted proteins | sample YL17G07_0_MG_FD_204540 | JGI IMG/M metagenome (GOLD analysis project Ga0315281, IMG submission 204540) | Sediment microbial communities from Yellowstone Lake, YNP, Wyoming, USA - YL17G07_0 | ecosystem: Environmental > Aquatic > Freshwater > Lake > Sediment | place: USA: Wyoming | collected...
CGGTCGAAGCTCGAGGAGTCGTCGATGTCGCGCAACATCCTGAACCACGCGGCGCTGGCGATCGCGAAGGGCAAGCGCGACCTGGCCGGCGAGTATTAGGACGAGAGGAGCGGGCATGAAAGTCGAAACGGGCGTCAGTCTCGATCTGGCGAAGGCGGGCGAGGACGCGAAGCGCGCCGAGGCGCTGGGCTATGACGGCGTCGTCACGCCGGAGACCGGGCACGACCCGTTCTTCCCGCTCGTCATCGCCGGCGAGCACACGTCGAAGATCACGCTCGGCACCGCCGTGGCGATCTGTTTTCCGCGCAGCCCGATGGTGACGGCGCAAATGGCGTGGGACCTGCAGAAGTTCACCGGCGGCCGCTTCCTGCTGGGCATCGGCACGCAGGTGAAGGCGCACAACGTCCGCCGCTACAGCACGCCCTGGGATGGGCCGGCGGCGCCGCGGCTGCGCGAGTACATCGAGATGCTGCGGGCGATCTGGGACTGCTGGCAGACGGGATCGAAGCCGTCGTACCGGGGCAAGCACTATCAGTTCACGCTGATGTCGCCGGTGTTCAGTCCCGGCCCGATCGACCACCCGAACATCCCCATCTACATCTCGGCTGTCAACCCGCACAACGCGCGGCTGGCAGGCGAGCTGTGCGATGGGCTGCGCCTGCACGGCTTCAACACCCCGAAGTACCTGCAGGAAGTGATCATGCCGGCGGTCGAGGCGGGCGCCGCGAAGGCCGGCCGCTCGATCAAGGACATCGACATCGCCGGGCTGGGGTTCCTGATCACGGGGCGCAACAGCGCCGAGCTGACGGCGAACGCCGCGCCGGTGCGGCGCCAGATCGCGTTCTACGCCTCGACGCCGTCGTACAAGCCCGTGCTCGACGTGCACGGCTGGGGCGAGGTGGGCAACCGGCTGCTGGAGATGTCGCGGCGCGGCGAGTGGGCCGCGATGTCGGAATTGATCACCGATGACATGCTCGAAGAGTTCTGCACGATCGCGACGTACGACAATCTGGTGCCGAAGGTGCTGAAGCATTACGGCGGCATCACGACGCGTGCCGCCTTCGGCATCCCGGCGCGATCGCCCGAGGACGAAACGGCGCTGCGGGCGATGATCCAGCAGCTGCAGCGGGCGTAGTCCGGTAGGTCGGTCGTGGTTCCGGCGGTCGAGTATAGTGTCGCGGGTATGGATGCCGGGAGCACGGAGGTTCGACCATGATCGGGTTGCGATCGATGTTGATCGCCGCCGCCGTTGCAGCGATCACGCTTTCGGCGTGTGTCAGCGGCGGCAGCGGCAAGAAGGACAAGACGCCGGCCAGTGGGGCAACCCAGGCCGCGGGGCAGTCGGGCGCCACGTCGGCGCCGGCGAAAGCGACGGCCGCGACTACGAACGCCAGCGGCTCGGGCGGCGGTTCGGACGCGCTGAAGGCGATCAGCCGGAAGTTCGCCGCCAGTTCGTTCAAGGGCACCTACAACCTCACGACGTCGGGTGCCACGAGCGACACGTTCCAGAACGGACAGATGGTGATCTACAAAGACGGTGACGCGCTCTTCCGGATCGACCTGACGGCGAAGCAGGACGGCAAAGACGTGCGCGTGGTCATCATCGAAAAGGGCGGCGGACAGATTCTGTGCTTCGACGACGCGGGAGCGTTCGGCGCCCTCCTTGGGATCGAGACCGGCAAGGGGGTGTGCGTCAACAACAATTCGAGCGACCTCGGTCCGGCGAGCTCGATCGGCAGCGCCTTCTCGGATCTTGAGACCGCGGACCTCACCGTACTTGAGGAGAGCAAGCGGACGATCGCCGGCAACCAGTCAGACTGCTACCGCAGCAAGAACGACAAGACCGGCCAGATCGAAACCGCGTGCTTCTCCAGCGCCGGCGTACCGCTGTACGTCAAGAGGGAGGGCGACGACGCGTCCGAGATGGAGGCGACGGAAGTGAGCGGGAGCGTAAAGAGTTCCGACTTCGATCCGCCGTACGAAGTGAAGGACGTCCCCGGGCTCGGCGACGGCTCCAACCCGTAGCGCCAGCGCTTGCCCGCACGATCAGCAGCGTGATGGCCCGACCGGCGCGCGTCCGCAATAATGCGCGCATGCCTGATGAGCTCTCGTTCGACACGCGTTGTGCGCACGCCGGCGACGACATCGACCTGGCGAGCAGCGCTATTGCGCCGCCGCTCGTGCTGTCGTCGGTCTTCGAGACGCCGACGCTCGAACTCGCGGACCGCGCGATCCGCACAGAACCGGGCGCCTACATCTACTCACGCGAAGCCAACCCGACGGTCGTGGCGATGGAGCGTGCCGTGGCCTCGCTGGAGGGCGCGGAGGCGGCGCTGGCGATGGGGTCCGGCATGGGCGCGATCTCGACGCTGTTCGCCGCGCTGCTGAGCGCCGGCGACCATGTCGTCGTCTCGCGCGAGATCTACGGCGCCACGCTGGCGCTGCTCGCGCAGCACTTCGCGCGTTTCGGCGTCACGATGACCAGCGTCGACGCGCAGGATGCGGCCGCGTTCGAGGGGGCGATGACGCCCGTCACGAAGCTGGTCTTCGTGGAGACGGTGTCGAACCCGATGATGCGCGTCGCGGACGTGCCGGCGATCGCGGACGTGGCGCATCGCCGTGGCGCGCTGCTGGCGGTCGATGCCTCCTTCACGCCGCCGCCGCTGTCGCAGCCGCTTGCGCAGGGTGCCGACGTGGTGATGCACAGCGCCACGAAGTACCTGGGCGGTCACAGCGATGTCACGGCGGGCGTCGTCGCCGGGAACGCCGAGCTGATGGAGCGGGTGCGGCCGGCGCGGAGGCTCTTCGGCCCGACCTGCTCGCCGCTGGACGCGTGGCTGACGCTGCGCGGCATCAAGACGCTGGCGCTGCGGGTCGAGCGGCACACCGCGAACGCTCGCGGCCTGGCGGAGTTCCTTGCGGCGCAGCCCAAGGTGCGGCGCGTGCACTACGCCGGGCTGGCGGGCGGCGCGCAGGGCGAACTCGTGGCGCGGCTACTGCCGCGCGGGACGGGCGGCATGCTCTCGTTCGAGATCGACGGCGGGCGCCGGGCGGTCGATCGCTTCATCGCGGGCCTCTCGATGGTCCGCTTCGCCGCGAGCTTCGCGGATGTGAGCACGACGATCTCGCATCCCGCGCTCACGTCGCATCGCGGGCTCTCGGCCAAGGAGCGCGCGGCGATCGGCATCGGCGACGGGCTGATTCGCCTTTCGGCCGGCATCGAGTCGCTGGCCGACATCTGCGCGGACGTGGAGCGAGGACTGGCGGCGATTTGATCAGCACGCGCTTTGGTGTGGTCGTCTCGCTCCTGCTGGCTGTTGCCGCGCTGGCGTCGGCGATCGTGGCCTTCATGTCGACGGTGCGGGACGACGGCCCGACGAGGGGCCGGCTCGTGCAGTCGCAGATCACGAACGAGTACGACGGCGCGCCGGTGATCTTCACGATCGACGACTTCTTCATCGGCCGCGGCACGGACAGCGTGCTGCACGCCTTCTACGTCTATCCGCCCGGCTACTACGGGCACGCGCGCGGCTGCAGGCTCGTCTGGGATCCGGCTGCGACCGTGGCGACGCCGGCGGGACCGCAGGGCCCCGGGCTGTTCGTCGACCCGTGCGGCGGCGCAAGGTTCACGCGCGGCGGCAAGCTGGTGAGCGGCCCGGCGGACCACGACCTGGACTACTTTGCGACGTCGGCGGCGGTCGACGGCACGGTCGTGGACACGCGGCGGCTGCTCTGCGGCGCGGGCATCGTGTCGAGCGCGACGCCCGCGGAGGACGAGCCGACGCCGACGCCCACGCCGGAGCCCGGCACGAAAACGTGCGACCGCGTCTCGCCGGATACGAAGCGGCCCTAACCGCCGCTGCGGCGCGGCAGCGTCTTCTCGTGGCGGGCGATCTCGTGGTCGCCCCAGCGCTCGACCAGGTGGCGCAGCGGGCCCAGCTTGCGCGGCAGGTCGGGGTAGGTGATCTCGCCGCGGATGATCTCCGTCATGTAGCGCCAGAAGAAGCCGTTGTACTTCAGCATCAGCACGGAGAAGCTCGGCAGGCGCTGGAAGATCGCCATCAGCCGGCGCGACGCCAGGATCTCCTCCCCCATCTCGTCCGCGAGCGCACGCTGATAGCCCGCCAGGTCCGGCACGTCGCCGCCGAGGTAGCGCTGCGCCTCCTCTGCGGCGAGGCGGCCGCTGACGAAGGCGGCCCAGATGCCCTCGCCCGAGAGCGGGTCGACGAGGGCCGCGGCATCGCCGGCGAGCATGGCCGGGCCGCGCACGACCGGCTGGTCGTCGCGGCGCAGCGGCAGCTGGTAGCCGCGATGTGCGTAGAGCCTCGTCTCGTCGAAGCCGTAGTAGGCGCAGAACCGCGACAGCTCGGCGCGCAGCGTCGGCCCGACGAACTTCCAGCCGCCGACACCGACGTTCAGGTGATCGCCCTTGGGGAACACCCACGCGTAGCCGCCGGGGATGCCGCCGAGGTCGAGCGCGATGAAGCGCTCCCAGTGCGCCATGAGCGCGCCGTCGGCCGGGTAGTTCGCCTCGAGGGCGACGGCGTGCTCGCCGGCGGGCGCCAGGTCCAGCGCCTTCGCCGACATGCCGTTGACGCCGTCGGCGCCGATCAGCACGCGCGCCTCGTACATGTCGCCGTTCGACCGCACGCGCACGGTGCCGCCATCGATCTCGATCGCCGTCACGGCGGCGCCGTCGCGCATATCGGCACCGGCGCAGGCCGCCTGCTGGGCGAGATAGTGGTCGAGCTTGCTGCGCTGCGTCATGCGGGCCAGCAAGCGTGGGCTGGTGCGGTCGAATCGCCGGCCCATGGCGCTGCTGATGCGCACGCCGTAGATCTCGCGCTCGGTGACCGGCGACAGGTCGAGGCCGCTGGCTTCGTCCGCGCGAAAGGTGACGCCGCCGCCGCACGGCTTGTCGCGCGGGAACTTCGCCTTATCGAGCAGCAGCACCTTCGCGCCGGTGCGGGCAAGGTGCCGCGCCGCCGTGCTGCCCGCCGGGCCGGCGCCCGCGATGATCGCGTCGTAGGTGAGTGGCATCGCGGTCATTCTACGCCGGGGCGTGCGTTAGGTCTGTGCGCCGAGCGGGCCGCAAGACGAGCAGGATCTTGCGCGCTGGCCGCACCCGAAGGACCGAGCGGGAACTCATCTTCCGCATCCGTCCGCGCTCGTGCGCACTGATCCGTTCGGGTTGCTGTCAGCTGTCGGTTCCACGTCTTCTTGTCTGCCGTCTTCGTTCATTAGCTCCCCGAGCCGGCGCCGTTGCCGCCCCGACTTGTCGAAATTCGCGGCATCGAGCCAGCCCTCCAGCGCTGCCCGCACCGCTGGCCACTCCTCGTCGAGGATTGATAGCCAGGCGTTGTCTCGATTGCGGCGCTTCATGACCACCGCCTGCCGGAACGTACCCTCATACGTGAACCCCAGGCGCTCCGCAGCGCGCCAGGACGGCGCATTGAAGCTGTCGCACTTCCACTCGTACCGCCGATATCCAAGCTCATCGAACGCCCGACGCATCATCAGGTACATCGCCTCGGTGGCGGCCGCCGTACGTTGCAGGAAGGGCGAATAGCTGAGGTGTCCGACCTCGATGCAGCCCATGGCGGGGTCGATCCGCAGATAACTCGCCACTCCGACTGGCTGCTCGGATGCCAGGTCGATGATCGCGAAGAACAGCGGGTCGTCCCCGGTCTCGACCGACGCGACCCATGCGGCGTACTCGTCGGAAGACGCAAATGGGCCGTACGGAAGATAGGTCCAGTTCCGCCCGTCGCGATCCGCTGAATACGACGCGTGCAGTGCCCGCGCGTGGCGACTTGCCTCCAGCGGCTCGAGCCGGCACAGACGCCCCTTGATCAAGGTCCGCGGCGGCCGCGACCGCGGCGTCCAGTCCACAAGGGGCGCGCCCACTGGCTGTCCGAGGTGGTTCTTGTGGTCAGTCAACTGGCTCCATCTCCCGCCTGCCGTTGAATGAACAAGCATAGTCTCGAAGGGGCTGCAGGCCGCGAGCGCGCGCTGAGGGATGGGCGGACGTTCTCACGCCCCGACCGCCGCGCGACTGTTTCCCCCAGCACCGAGGACCGCGCCCTCAGGCGCCGTTCTCTAGCATCCTGCTAGCGCCTCACCGGCTGCGGACGCGGCGTCTCCGCGTTCTGATCAGTGCAGCGCGATGATCGCGGCCGCCAGCAGGGTCGCCTCGGCGCCGATGGCGGCGATGAGCAGCACGTAGCCGACCATCCGCTCCCAGGAGTGCGCGACGAAGCCGAGCACGAGGTTCACGAGCAGCAGCCCGATGCCCGTCATCGGCAGCTTCAGCAGCTCGCTCTTCGAGGCGACGCGCGTCACGCCGTTGAGCTGCGGGAACGAGAGCGCGATGCTCTGCGGCAGGCCAGGGTACTGCTGGTAGACGAACGCGAACATCGCGAAGAAGGTGGCGAACGCGGCGAGCGCCAGCACCTGCGCGGTGCGGTCCTCCCAGAACGGCTGCGCGGCCAGGTAGAGGCGTTCGGGCGCCTGCGGTACCGAGACGAGCGAGCCGACGCGCTGCGTGGCCTGCACCGCCTCGGCGAACGCCACCTCGTCGTCGAGGCTGATGGCGTACGACTGGCCGGGCGTGACGACGTAGAGCAGGTCAGCGGGGGAGCGGTGCGTGGAGTAGAACAGCGTGTTGCCGATGCCGCCCTCGACATCGGCGTGGCCGATGTGGTGGCCGAGCCAGCTGACGCCGGCGACGTGCGGGTTCGGCAGCTCGCGGCCCGGCACCAGCCGCTCGATCTGCGCCATCGGCACCATCTGGCGGATGTCGCCCCAGGTGATCGTGAGCGCGTTCCGGTCGAGCGTGTAGCGCAGCGTGCCGAGACTGTACGTCCAGTACGCGAAGAGCAGCCCCATGAAGAAGAACACCGACGCCACGACGTAGAGCGCGATGATGCCCAGCGCGACGTCCGCGGTCACGCCGCGCACGACGAGCGCCAGCGCGACGACGAAACACCACGCGGCGAGGCCGCCGCCTACGAGCGAGCCGACGGTGCGCGGGGGACGGAATTCCATCAGGCGTTTGCCCTTGCGCCGGCCGGTTCGGCCGCCGGCTTCACTGCGCGCAACCAGTCTGCGTACTTCGGGTTTCGCCCCTTCAGCACGTCGAAGAAGAGCCCCTGCAGCTTCTTCGTAATCGGCCCGATCGCGCCGCTGCCGACGGCGCGGCGGTCCACCTCCGTCACCGCCGACAGATGCGCGGCCGTGCCCGTGAGGAAGCACTCGTCGGCGATGTAGAGCTCCGAGCGGGCGACGCTGCGCTCGATCACCTCGAGCCCCAGTTCGTCCTTGGCGAGCGTGAAGACGGATTCGAGCGTGATCCCCTCGAGCACGTTATCGCTGCGCGCGGGCGTGATCAGCTTGCCGTGCCGCACGATCACCAGATTCTCCCCGGAGCCCTCGGAGACGTGGCCGTCGTCGTTCAGCATGATCGCTTCATCGTAGCCGTTCTCGATCGCCTCGGTCTTGGCGAGGGCGGAGTTCACGTAGAGGCCGTTGACCTTCGCGCGAGCCGGGATCGCCGTGTCCGAGACACGGCGCCACGTCGACGTCTGGCAGCGGATGCCGGCGTCGAGGTCCAGGTAGTTGCCGAACGGGATGGCGAACAGCATGAAGTCGGAGTCGACGCCGTCGAGCCGCGGGCCGATCACCTCGCCGCTCTTGTAGGCGATGGGGCGGATGTAGACGTCCTCGCGGTAGCCGCAGCGCTCCACGACCTGCGCGCAGATGTCCGACAGCTCGTCGGCGGACTGCGGCAGGCTGATGTGCATGATGTGGGCCGAGCGCTTGAGCCGCTCGAAGTGCTCGCGCGGGCGGAAGATCAGGGTTGCGCCCTGCTCCTCGCTCCAGTTGCCGCGGACACCCTCGAAGACCGCCGTCCCGTACAGGAACGCGTGCGTCATTACCCCTACCTTGGCCTCCTCCAGCGGGACGATGCGCTTCTGGAGGTAGCAGTATGAGCCGGGCATGATACGCGTCCTTTCTATCGGGGAATGCGGGGATTATAGTCGCTGGCCGCGTTCGTCCGCCACCGTTGACGCCCGACGCATCGTGCGGCTATCGTCTGCCGAAGCCAGTTTCGCGGAGAATGAGGAGTCGCACATGACCAGCGCGCCGCTGAGGATCGGCAACGTCGAGATCATCCCGCTGCTGGACGCGGCCTTCCCGGCGCCGCCGGCGAGCGCGCTCTTTCCGAGCATCGCCGCGGAAGCGTGGGCGCCGTACAGGGAGCACATGGAGGGCGACAAGCTGCCGCTGCCCGTCGGGTGCTTCCTCGTCCGCACGAGCGGCAAGACCGTGCTGGTGGATTCCGGCATCGGCGCCAAGAACCGGCCCGGCACGCCGAACGGGCGCCTGCCCGATGCGCTCGCCGAGGCCGGCGTCTCGCCTGACGAGATCGACATCGTGGTGGCCACGCACATCCACGTCGACCACGTCGGCTGGCACACGACGATGCGTGACGGCGCGTTCGTGCCGACGTTTCCGCGCGCCCGCCACGTCTTCAACCGCGACGAGTTCGCCTACTGCACCCAGCCCGACGTCGCGAAGGCGACCGCCTGGGTGACCGACTGCGTGCTGCCGCTGGAGGGTGCGGCGACGGTCGAACTCGTCGACGGTGAGCACAAGGTGACGGACGAGATCACGCTGCTGCCGACCCCCGGCCACACGCCGGCGCACACATCCGTCGCGATCATGTCGGCGGGCGAGGCGGCGGTGATCATCGGCGACGTCTGCCACCACCCGGCGCAGGTGAGCGAGGGCTGGTCGCCGGTGTTCGACATGAACCCTGTGCTCTCGGCGGAGTCACGCGAGAAGCTCTTGCAGCGCATCGAGACGGACCGCATGACCGTGATCGCCGGCCACTTCGCGCACCCCGGCTTCGGTCGCGTCGTCCGTGTCGAGGGCAAGCGCTACTGGCTCGCGCTGTAGGGGCGCCTGGCGAGCCCACGAAGCGTCATAACGCCACGCACGGCCGTCTGCGTCGCACCCCCTGCGTACGCCAAGAGGGACGATGATGCCTTTCTTACAGAGGAGTACAATGTAGCAGCGCAGTTATCTGCAGGTGCCAGTGGGCAGCGCCCCGGCTCCTCGTTCCCGTACCGCGGATGGTCCCGTGGCTGAGTTCCGCTGCGGTGCGGAAGCGAACGGGGGGCGCCAAGAAGAGGAGGCTAAGGATGCCGACAACGAGCGGGTCGAGCCCGCACCTTGATCACGATGATCGCCGCCGCCGCAACCAAAGAGAGAAATGCGAGGATAGCCATTTGATGACGCCCCAATTCACCCCTGCGCCCCGTAAAGTCGCGATTTCGGCCGGCTGGAGGCGTGCGATTGTGTGCGTCCTCGCGATGGGCGTCATCGCGCTGGCGGTCACGTCGACGCCGAGCACACACGCCGCGAACTCCACGGTCACACAGTGCGACGGCGTCGACAACCAGGGAGGCAGGGCGGTGCACTGCACCGTCGCGGTCGCCATCACCGGCTCGACCAGCGCCACCGTCACGGTCACTTCCTGTACCGGGGCCGGTACGGGCGAGACCTGCATTGGTCCGACGGTGTCGACGCAGTCAGTGACGGCGATCGACCAGTGCAACGGCTCCGGTAATGGCGGCGGCGCAACCGTGAAGTGCGACGTGATCATCACGGGCGCGCCGGCGGGCACCGGCGCTGTTACGGTTAGCCAGTGCGTCGGTTCCGGACAGGGCGGGGGTACACAGCCGACCACGGTGTGCATCCCCAGTTCGACGCCCAACGACACCTCGGCGCGGATCCAGCAGTGCGATAGTTCCGGGAACGGAGGCGGCGGCACGGAGCGCGTCAAGTGCGACGTAACGCCGGCCAGCACGACGGCTTCGGTGCCGACGATCAAGCAGTGCAACGGTTCGGGGAACGGTGGCGGCGCGCTGGTGATCTGCACTGTCACGATCAGTAGCGCCGGAGCCACGACCGGCACTCCCACCGCCGGCACCGGGACCGGCACGCCGTCCGCCGGAGGCACGCCAACCGCGCCCGCTGGCGGCGGCTCGGGCACTCCCACAGCCGGTGGCACGACGGCGACGCCGCCCCGTGGGGCGATTGTGGTGCCCAACACCGGCAGCGGCTCTGTCGGCGGCGTCGACATCACCGGACTGTGGCTCCTCACGCTGGCTCTAAGCATGCTCGGCCTATCGTCGATCGGCAGCGCGATTGCCATCAGGCGCCGGTAGGGGCCGAACCCGGCAGGTAACCGTGCGCGCGCAATAGGCGCCGATAAGCTGCAGGGGTGACGCAGGCGCGACAGCGCAGGGCAATGTGGGGTCGTCGGCAAGCGTTAGGCTGCGGATACAACAACTGGAGTTACATCATGGGAATTCTGGCCTGGATTGTCGTAGGACTCATCGCGGGCGTCGTGGCGAAGGCCATCATGCCGGGCGGCGGTCCGGGCGGCATCATACTGACGATCCTGCTCGGAATCGCGGGCGCATTCGTCGGTGGCTTCCTCGCGTCGGCGACGGGAATCGGCGCCGGCGTCAGCCAATTCGATATACGCACGATCCTCGTCGCGATCGTTGGCGCGATCGTGCTGTTGTTCGGCTACCGGATGTTGACGAGTGCCTCCGGCGGACGCGGCTGAGCAGGGAGCGTCTCAGTCCATAGCAGCGCCGTCCGCGGTATGCCTAATGTTCCGGCGCGGCGTCTACGCCGGCGAGCTCGGGGTGGCCCGACCAGACCCAGGCGAGGTTCGTGCGGCTGCAGCCCATGAGCATGCCGTGCAGCGTCGACGGGTGCAGGAAGATGCCCTCCGGGTTGGGGCTCTGCGGGTCGCGGCCGGCGTAGCGCATGCCCTTCGCGTCGAGCCGCTGCACGATCGGCGCGATCTCCTCCGCCTCGATGTAGCACATGTAGAGCGTCTCGCCGCCGCGGCGCGTTTTGAAGCGCCCCATCGGCCGCGTGTCGTCGGTGATCTGCGACAGCTCGATGCGGTCCAGGCGCTCGGGCGGGTTGAACATCGTCAGGTGGCCCTTGTAGCCGTACTCCCTGCTCTTGATCGGCACAAACTTCGACGCGTTGAGCCCGAAGCGGTCGGCGTAGAACGCGGCCGCCGTGTCGGCGTCGTCGATCAGGTTCGTCGCCTCGTACAGGTAGCGCATGAGGCCGACCATCGGGCGCTCGACCTCCGGCGAGATCACCATCCGCAGCCCCGGCGTCTGGTCGGGGGCGATGTGGAGCTGGCCGCCCTCGTCGGCGAAGCGCAGACCCTTCGACTGCAGCCGCGCGGCGAGCCCGGCCATGTCCTTGGTCGAGAAGCCGGCGGCAAACAGCCCCTCGCCCCACTGCTCCAGGTACGCCTGCACGGGGCCGGCGCCGCTGGGCTCCAGCAGCTCGAACTCGCTCGTGCCGGCGTGCACGACGCGGCGCTTCGCGCGCAGCACGCGCACCTCGTCGTCCTTCACCGGCACCGCGTCGAAGACGTCGATGAAGGTCTGCGCGGCGGCGGCCCGGTCTGTCACGGCCAGTTGTACGCGGTCGACGTGCTCCAGCATGGCAACTCCTCCCGGCTTCGGTCCGTAGGCGCGTATGCTAGCCCGAGCGCGGCCACGGGCGCAATCGCTCGGAGCGAAATCGGGGCGTGCGCCGGCGTCGTGCGGGCGTACAATGAGCGGACAGCCTCGCCCGTGCAGCGAAAGGAGTCCCACCGTGGCGATCCAGACCCCACTCACACCGCCGGAGCGCGCAGCGGACGAGGGCGGCCTCGCGGCCGTCGTCCGCTGGCTGCTGACCGCCTTCGCGTTCTTCCTGCTGCTCCCCCCGTGGGGCTTCCTCGTGTGGTTCTACTCCGTGAAGATCGTCTCGGAGTACGAGCGCGGGGTGATCTTCCGCCTCGGCCGCCTGGTCGGCGCGCGCGGCCCCGGCCTCTTCGTGATCCTGCCGATCGTCGACCGCATGGTGAAGATGGACCTGCGGACCGTGACGATGGACGTGCCGAGCCAGGAATGCATCACGCGCGACAACGTGACGGTCAAGGTGAACGCCGTCATCTACTTCCGCGTGATGAACCCCGAGAACGCGGTGACGAAGGTGATCGACCACTTCCGCGCCACGTCGCAGATTGCGCAGACGACGCTGCGGAGCGTGCTCGGCCAGTCGCTGCTCGATGACCTGCTCTCGGAGCGCGATCAGATCAACGCGCGCCTGAAGACGATCATCGATGAGCAGACCGAGCCGTGGGGCGTGATGGTGTCGACCGTCGAGGTGAAGGACGTGGAGCTGCCGCAGACCATGCAGCGCGCGATGGCGCGGCAGGCGGAAGCAGAGCGCGAGCGGCGCGCGAAGGTGATCAACGCCGACGGCGAGCTGCAGGCGTCGGAGCGCCTGGCCGAAGCCGGTCGCATCATGTCGGAGAACCCGGCAACGCTGCAGCTCCGGTTCCTGCAGACGCTGTCCGAGATCGCGACCGAGAAGAACAGCACGATCGTCTTCCCGGTGCCGGTCGACCTGATCAACCTGCTGACGAGCCACCTGCGGCCGGCCGCGGACGGCGGCGACGGCTCGCGCCCGCGCGTGCGGGTCGGCGCGCCAGCCGCGGACGAGCCTGCCGCGACGGCGGCACCGCCGATTGAGCCGGAGTCGCGTGAAGGCACGGTCAGCTGACGCTGGTGATTGGTGATCGTGCGGAGGTCAGGCGCCGGAGGACGGGCGCGAGGCGTAGCGGACGATCAGCGCGACGCCGAGATAGACCGCCAGCATGGCGATGATGACGACCGTCAATTCCGGGCCCCAGGCGATGGCGCCGCGGTCGAAGATCGCGATCATGGCGATGCCGACGACGAAGCGCAGGACGCAGAACAGCACGATCAGCCGGAAGAGCCGCTGGATTTTCGAGGTGAAGGCGTGCCATCGAGAGCGCATCGAGCCCAGTGTAGCGCGACGCGGCGGCGGAGTTGCCGGCATGCACGCAGCAGGGAGATGACGCACGCATGGCGGTAGCGCATGCCAACAACATCGAGCTGTACTATCGCGAAGACGGCAGGGGACGCCCCGTGCTGTTCATCCAGGGGCTGGGCGTTGACCACCGGGGGTGGGCGGGCGTGACGCGGCCGCTGGCGCGGCGCTTCCGGTGCATCAGCTACGACAACCGCGACGTCGGCCGCTCGGCGCTGGTCGAAGCGCCGTACGGCGTGCTCGACATGGCGGACGACGCGCTGGGGCTGCTCGACGCGCTGGACATTGCGCAGGCGGACCTCGTCGGCGTGTCGATGGGCGGCGTCATCGCGCAGGAGATCGCGATCAGGCGCCCGGGGCGCGTGCGCAGGCTGGTGCTCGTGACCACGTACACCAGCGGCGACCCGCGGGGCAGCGCCATCTTCGGATCGCAGGCGATGCTGCGCCGCACCCTGTCCCACGAGGAGTACTGCCGCGCGACGTTCTGGAGCGTCTACAGCCACCAGGACTATCGCCGCGAGGGGTTTATTGACGAGATGGTGCGGCGCACGGCGGCCAACGACCTCTGGCAGCCGCAGGATGCGTACGAGCGTCACGTGCGCGCCGTCACGTTGGCCAACACGGAGGGGCGGCTGCGGCAGATCGCGGCGCCGACGCTGATCCTCGCCGGCGCCGAGGACATCCTTACGCCCATGCGCTTCTCGTCGCTGCTGGCGCGCGAGATCCCGGACGCCCGCATCGAGGTGGTCGAGGGCGCGGGCCACGGGATGATCTGGAGCTGCCCGGAAGTGGTAGTGGAGCACGTGGGGCGGTTCCTCGAAGAGAACCTAGAACCTAGAACCTAGAACCTAGAACCTAGAACCTAGAACCTCACTCATGGCGCATCTCGATATCCGGAAGTTCATCGCGGCGGCGCCCGAGGCGGTGTGGGACGTGCTCGCCGACCTGGAGCACCAGGGGGCGTGGATGGTCGACGTCCGCCGCCTCGACATCGTGACTGAGGAGAAGCGCGGCGCGGGCGCGGTGATGCACGTGACGAGCGATCTGTTTGGCCTGCCGATCGTCAAGGACGTGATGGCGATCACGGCGTGGAAGCCGCCCCACAGGATGGACGTCGAGCACCGCGGCCAGTTCCATGGCAGCGGGCAATTCCTGCTGGAGCGCGTGCACAACGGCACGATCTTCACGTGGATCGAGGACTTCCGCCCGCCGCTCGGCCCGCTGGGCGAGGTGCTCTTCGCTCTCGCCGTACGCCCCCACCTCCTGCGCGTCTTCGCGCGGTCGATGGAGAATGTACGGCGGCTTGCGGAAGCGGCGGGCGCTGCCTAGACCGCAGGCCCGCGCGATGTCGCGGCGGAGAGGCGGCCCAGCTCGGTCGCCGGCGGTGCGCCGTCGATGTACTCCGCGACGATGGCGCGCCAGGGGCCGTGCGCGCGCAGTTGCGCCAGCAGCCCCGACAGCCCGAAGTTGATCCGCGTCAGGAAGATCATGCCCTCCGGTACGTTGCACCAGCTGTTGATGCGGCCACCCTCGCCGGTGGTCTGCGTGTTGTGGCGCACCATCTCGCCGGCCAGCTCCGGCGTGAACGTTAGCTCCTCGGAGAGCACCGGCGACCAGTACCAGTGCATGTGGTCGTACAGCTCGTCGGTGGTGAAGGGTGCGTGCTCTTTGAGGATGCCGACGGCCTCGATCGCGCGGCGCCACTCCTCGCGGTCGCCCGCCGTGAGCGCGCGGATGATGCGCTTGAAGCCGGCGATCGCGGCGTAGGAGAAGCGGGCGACGCAGCCGTAGTCCACGAACGCCACCGCGCCATCGGGCAGCAGGATGTAGTTGCCCGGATGCGGGTCGCCGTTGAAGAGCGAGTAGCGGTAGATCGACCCGAAGCTGTAGCGGAAGATGATCTCGCCGATGCGGTTGCGTTCTTCCTGCGTCATCGCCAGCGCCGCCGAGAACGGCTCGCCGCGCAGCAGCTCCTGCACAAGCACGTGCGACGTAGTCAGCTCGTGGTAGACGCGCGGCACGCGGATAAAGGCGTGCCCGTGGAACTGCTCGTAGAAATGCTGCTGGTTCGCGGCTTCGGCCAGGTAGTCCAGCTCGGCCAGGATGCCTTCCTTGAGGTCGGCGATGATCGGCCCGGCGTCCAGCCCGCGCGAGATCGCGCCCGCCAGCCCGACCATGAGGCCGACGTTCGCGAGATCGTGCTCGATCGCCTCGCGCACGCCCGGGTACTGCACCTTCACCGCGACCGGCGTGCCGTCGCGCAGCTGCGCGCGGTGCACCTGCCCGATCGATGCGGCGGCGAAGGGCTGGTGCTCGAAGTGACGGAAGACCTTGTTCGGCGGGGCGCCGTACTCGCGCTGGAAGACCTCTTCGACGAGGCTGTACGCCATCGGCGGCGCGCTGGCCTGCAGCGTCGCGAGCTGCGCCGCCATCTCGTCCGGCACCATCCCGCTCATGAGCGAGAGGATCTGGCCGAACTTCATGACGGCGCCCTTCATGTCGCCCATGGTGCGGGTGACGTCTTCCGCCGTGCGCAGGACGAACTGCTCGCGCTTGCGCTTGCGGCCCTCGCCCCACGATGCGTAGGTGCCGGCCCAGCGCACGACCGCGCGCCCCGCCAGCCGCGCCGGCCTGAGCGAGCGCGAGATGCGGCCGCCGCCGACCGCGCGGCCGGGCCGCCGTGCCGCTCCGTCGCCCGTCACGCTACGCGTCCGCCGGCCGCTGCTCGCCGGCGACATCCGGGCCGGCCTGCTCCGGGTCCATCGCCGTCATCACTTCGTCCTTGAGGCGGTCGATGAACTGGAACACCGGCATCGACTTCAGGTCCTCGCCCGCGCGGGTGCGGACTGCCACGGCCTTCGCCTCGGCCTCGCGGTCGCCGACGACGAGCATGTAGGGGATCTTCTGCAGCTGGGCGTCGCGGATCTTCGCGTTCATCCGCTCGCTGCGCATGTCGATCTCGGCGCGCAGGTCTGCCGCGCGCAGGTCGGCCAGCACCTCGTGCGCGTAGTCGATGTGGCGGTCGGCGATGGGGATGACGATCGCTTGCACGGGCGCCAGCCATGCCGGGAAGGCGCCGGCGTAGAGTTCGATCAGGTAGGCCATCACGCGTTCAATGGTGCCGATGATGCCGCGATGGATCATCACGGGGCGGTGCTGGGCGCCGTCCTCGCCGATGTAGGTGAGCTCGAACTGGCTTGGCAGGTGGCGGTCGACCTGGATCGTCGCCAGCGTCTCCTCGCGGCCCAGGATGTCGCGGATCTGGATGTCGATCTTCGGGCCGTAGAACGCCGCCTCGCCGGCGCCGTCGTAGTACGGCAGCTTCAGCGTCTCGAGGATGTCGCGCAGCTCGCCCTCGGCGACGCGCCAGAGTTCCGGATCCCGCACGTACTTCTCCGTGTTCGACGCATCGCCCAGCGAGAGGCGGTACGTGTAATCGGTGATCTTCAGCGTCGCGAACGCGCGCTCGACCAGCCGCAGCACGCCGGTGATCTCGGCCTTGATCTGGTCGGGGCGGCAGAAGATGTGCGCGTCGTTGAGCGCCATCGCGCGCACGCGGCTGAGGCCGCCGACGACGCCCGACTTCTCGTACCGGTACATCGTGCCCATCTCGGCGATGCGCAGCGGCAGCTCACGGTAGCTGTGCAGGCTGTTCTGGTAGAGCAGGATGTGGTGCGGGCAGTTCATCGGCCGCAGCACGAGCTCCTCGTGCTCAAGCTGCATCGGCGGGAACATGCCGTCGCGGTAGTGCTCCCAGTGGCCGGAGGTCTTGTACAGGTCGACCTTGCCGAGCACCGGCGTGTACACGTGCTGGTACCCCGCGTCGCGCTCCTGTTTCGTGATGTACTCCTCGAGCAGCCGGCGGATCGTCGCGCCTTTCGGCAGCAGCGACGGCAGGCCCGCGCCGACGAGGTCGCTGGTGGTGTAGATCTCCAGCTCGCGGCCGAGCTTGCGGTGGTCGCGGCGCGCCGCTTCCTCGACGCGCGCGAGATAGTCGTCGAGTTCGGCCTGCGTCTCGAAGAGCGCGCCGTAGATGCGCTGGAGCATCGGCCGCTTCTCGTCGCCGCGCCAGTATGCGCCGGCGACGGACGTCAGCTTGAATGGCGGCACCTGCCCCGTGCGCTCGACGTGCGGCCCCTCGCAGAGGTCGATGAACTCGCCCTGCCGGTAGATGGAGACGATCTCGTCCGTGATGCCCTCGATCAGCTCGATCTTGAAGGGCTGGCCGGCGAACTGGCGGAGCGCGTCCGGCTTCGTCATCTCGCTGTGCTCGAACGCGACGTCCGATGCCAGGCGCCTCCGCATGCGCGATTCGATCTCGGGCAGATCCTCCGGCGTCAGCGGGCGGTTCAGCTCGAAGTCGTAGTAGAAGCCGTTCTCGATCGGCGGCCCGATGGCGAAGCGCGCCTCGGGGAACATCTCCAGCACGGCCTCGGCCATGATGTGGGCCGCCGAGTGGCGCATCCGGTATAGCCTGTCCTCGCGTGACATCTGCTCGATGCTCATAACCAGCTCTCCGATCCGGCAACAAAAAACGCGGCTCCGCCCATGCAGGGACGGGAGACGCGCTCCGTGGTTCCACCCTGGTTCAGCTCGCGGGAAGCGAGCCCTCCATTCAGCCGTTAACGAGGCCAACCGGCGCCGCCTGGCCCCCGCGGGGTCTCGGGGCGCGGCTCGCAGGTGGTGTTCGCGATGTGCCGACGGGCGCTTGCACCGGCCGCGCCTTCTCTGTGTCGGACTGCCGATCGCGGCGTTGTCCTGGTCAGTGCCGTTGAGGCAGCGTAGCATCGCGGGCCGCCGCGTCACAAGGCGCGGAACGCGCTGCGCGGTCGTTCGAGCCCTGCCGGTCGCCCATGGGGTCTCGTTGCAGAACGATAGTGATTGGATCAACGCGGCGGTTCGCGAGAGCATCGACGCGGTGAGGTGTCGCCGGCGGCAGTCCGCCAGGTCGGAAACGGCGGGCCGCCTGCTACGGCGTAGCGGTGGCCTCTGGCTCGGGCGTGGAGCCGCCGGCCGGTGTGGCGGTCGCCGGCGGGCGGGCGGAGGGGATGCGGGCGTAGATTGCCTCCGCGCAGGGTGCGGCGGGCTGGTCGGGCGGGATGGCGAGGGGCTGCGGCTGCCGCCAGTCGAAGGGCCGCAGCACGTTGCCGCTGGTGTCCTCTTCGGACAGGATCGCCTTGCGCGCGATGATCCGCGCGTCCTCCTCGTCGAACCAGTATTCGGCCGGAAATGCCTTACCGTTCGTGGGGATGGTGTACTGCAGCGACACGCCGTGCACGCGCCGGCCGTCCATGCTCTGGTGCCCGAGGTCCGTTGGCGTGGACCAGTCCAGGCCCGAGAGGATCGCGTCGAACGGCAGCTGATTGCGGGGCAGCTGCTGCCCAGCGGACTTCACGCCGAGGCTCGACTTCGAGTACCGGAATGCGTTGATCTTGCCGGAAGCGTCATCGCAGTAGAAGAAGACGGTTTCGACGAGGTCGTTGACGCCGCCAGGCGTGCCCGATACCTGGTACTGGCGCACGGCGCGCGTGACGCCGTCAATGCGGAAGACATCGATGCCGAGCGGCGCGAAGGCGCTGGTGGTGCGGAACTGGCTGTTGTCGTAGATCCGCTGCGCCTCGCGCTTGACCAGGTCCAGTTCGTCGGGCGCCATTTCGCTGAAGGACTTGTCTCTCAGCAGATCCGCCGCCGCGCTGCGTTCGAGCGCCGGCGCCGGCCCGGACGGCTCGGGGACGTCGAAGCGCTGCGGGCTCTTGCTCAGCGAGCTGCCGCCGAAGTAGGTGACCAGCGCGATCGCGATGCCGGCGAATGCTGCCATCACCAGGACTCCGGCGATGATATGCAGCTTCGTGGGCTCGAACGGCTGAGACGGCTCTTTCTTCTTCTTCGCCACCCTGATCCTGCCCCGCATCCCCTGTTAAATTTGCCGCCTCTACAGCACCAAACGCGCCGCCGCGGTCGCTGTATCGCCGGCCGAAGCAGACCGGCGGCGCTAGTCCTCGAGCGTGCTCGTGTCGCCTTCCGGCAGCCCGAGTTCGCGCGCCTTCAGCAGGCGGCGCATGATCTTACCCGAACGCGTCTTGGGCAGCGTTTGCAGGAAGTCGATCTCGCGGGGCGCCACGCCGGGGCCGAGCTTCTTGCGGCAGAACTGGAGCAGCTCACCACGCAGCTTGTCGGAGGGCTCGTAGCCGTCCTTGAGGGTGACGAACGCCTTGACGATCTCCATCGCGACCGGGTCCGGTTTGCCGATGACGCCGGCTTCGGCGACGGCCGGGTGTTCGATGAGCGCGCTCTCCACCTCGAAGGGGCCGACGAGGTGGCCGGCCGTGTTGATCACGTCGTCGGAACGGCCGACGAACCAGAAGTAGCCGTCGGCATCCATGCGGCCGCGGTCGCCCGTGATGTACCAGCCGTTGGCGAACTTCGAGCGGTACATGGTCTCGTTGTTCCAGTAGGTGCGGAACATCGAGGGCCATCCGGGCCGGAGCGCTAGGTCGCCCTCGTCGCCGGGCGGCTGCACCTTGCCGGCGTCGTCGACGACCGCGGCCTCGATGCCGGGCATCGGCTTGCCCATGCTGCCCGGCTTGATTGGCAGGATGGGGTAGTTGGCGATCATGATCGAGCCGGTCTCCGTCTGCCACCAGTTGTCATGGAAGGGCAGCCCCAGCGCCCGCTCGGACCAGACGACCGCTTCGGGGTTCAGCGGCTCGCCGACGGACATGGTGTAGCGCAGGCTCGACAGATCGTACTTCTTCGGCAACTCTTCGCCCGCCTTCATCAGCAGGCGGATGGCGGTCGGCGCGGTGTACCAGACGGTGACCTTGTGGCGCTGGACGACGTCGTACCACTTGTTCGCCGAGAATCCGCCTTCGTAGATCACAGACGTGACGCCATTGGTGTGCGGCGCGAACATCCCGTACGAGGTGCCGGTCACCCACCCGGGATCGGCGGTGCACCAGTAGATGTCGTCCGGGTGGAGGTCCAGCACGTACTTGCCGGTGGCGTAGTGGCCGAGCACGGCCTGGTGCACGTGCACGGCCCCCTTCGACTTGCCGGTGGTGCCGGAGGTGTAGTGCATCACCGCCGGATCTTCGGGGCTGGTGTGGACGATGTCGTATGACGCCGGCGCGTCCGCGATGAGCGCGTTCCACGAGAGTTCGCCCGGCTCCAGCACCGGGTCCTTGCCGTGCTCCACGATGATGACGTGCTTGAGGTCGGGCAGGTGCGACCGCATCCGCGCCACCTTCGCCCGCTGGTCGGGGGAGGTGACCAGCACCTTCGCGCCGGCGTCGGCGAGGCGGTCGCCGGCGGCGTCGGGGCCAAAGGCGGAGAACAGCGGGCCGGTGACGCAGCCGGCCTTCAGCGTGCCGAAGACTGCGGCGTACAGCTCGGGCACCCGGTCCATGAAGCAGAACACGCGGTCGCCCTTCACGATGTCGAGCTTCGCCAGCACGTTGGCGAACTGGTTCGACATGCGGCTCGCGTCGGCGTAGCTGTAGCGCTCGATGCGGCCGTCCTTGCCCTCCCAGATCCAGCACGTGCGCTCGCCGTTGCCGTGCACGACGTGCCGGTCGAGCGCCTCGTAGGCAATGTTCAGCCCGCCGCCCGGCAGGCCGTCGAGGTCCTTCACCACGTCTGCGTAGACGAAGCCGCTGCGGATGCGGTCGTAGTCGTCGAGGTTGGGGCGCACGCGAAGCTGCTCGATCGGCGGCTTCTGTATGATCGGATAGTCCATCGCTGCACCTCGGGGACGGCCGGGAACGGGGGCGCTCAGAGCGTGGCTCAATCTAGCGGACGACTTTCGGCCGGTCAACGATCGCATTGCCCCGTCCCAGACGCGCCGATAGCATTGGTGGACTTGGGCCCTGCGGTGCGCATGGACGCGGGCCGCGGCGGTGTTGTCCGCCGCGGCGCGCGGCTGCCAGACTAGAATACGACTACCAGCCGGTGCGAGGAGCGAGGTTACATGCCCAGGAAAGATGAGCGAGAGCCGTTTTACCGCGTCGACGTGGCGGAGGCGAAGGAGATGGCCGCCGCCGACGACGTGGTCATCATCGACGTGCGCGAGCCGCACGAGTTCCAGGGCGGGCACATTCCGGCGGCGACGCTGCTGCCCGTGAACAGCGTGTTCGCACGGCGGGAGGAGCTGCCGAAGGATAAGAAGATCCTCTTCGTCTGCGCCGTGGGCCAGCGGAGCGCGCTCGCGGCCGAGATGGCGGCGGCGGCGGGACTGCCGGCCGACCACCTGTACACGCTGGACGGCGGCACGGACGCCTGGCGCAAAGCCGGCGAGCCCGTCGAGGTCTAGCGAGAGGCAGCGCTGCCGGCCCGGCCCCGCGGCCGTGATGGCGGCGCGATCGGGATTCGATGCAGACGATTGTCCTCTGGGATATCGACAACACGCTGCTGTACAGCGGCGGCGCGGGCAGCCTGGGCATGGCCCGCGCCTTCAGCGATCTCTACGGGATCGACGACGCGTTCGGCCGGGTCGAGTTCTCCGGCCGCACCGACACGGCGATCTTCGCGGACGCTGCGCTGATGCACGGCGTCGCCGAGGCCGATCTGCCGCGGGAGCTGCTGCGCTTCTGTGACGCCTACGCGCCCCACCTCGAGAGCGCCCTCGGCGAAGTGTCGGGCGGCGCGCTGATGCCCGGCATCGCCGACCTGCTGGAGGCGCTGGCGCTGCGGCCGGACGTGACGATGGGCCTGGGCACGGGCAACTTCCGGCGGGGCGGCGAGCTGAAGCTCCGCCACTTCGGCATCGACCATCACTTCCCCGGCATGCGCGGCGGCTTCGGAGAGGACGCGCACGCGCGCGACGCCGTGATCCGCATCGGCATCGAGCGCCTCGCCAACGGCGGCCGGGGCGATGCGCGGGTGGTGATCATCGGCGACACGCCGCACGACATGACGGCGGCGACGGCCAACGGCGCCTTTGCACTGGGTGTGGCTACAGGGCGGAACACGGCTGCGGAGTTGCGCGCGTCGGGCGCACACGTCGCGCTCGACGACCTTTCGGACGTCGAGCGCGCGCTGCGTGTGATCTGCGGCGTGGGCGACGCGTCTACTCGCTGAGCTTCACGAAGTGGATCATCGCCGTCGGATCGTACGAGCCGGCGAGCGCGTTCGTCGTGATGTCCGCCTTCACGAACCACGCATCGATGTCGCAGCTGTTGCCTGTGCATGTGCCCTCGTAACCCTTGAGGAAGAGCAACGCGAAGCGCTGGATGGTGGTGGGCGTCGACGCTCCGTTGCCGAACGTGTCGACGACCGGGATGATGATGACGCGCCGGCTGCACATGGACGTCGTGGTCGCGCACGCTCCAGGGCCGGTCGTCCAGGGGTTACATGCGGGCGCGAGATGGCGAGCGCCGTCGGTGCCCTTCGGGAATGCGTCGTCAAGGCTATCGCAGGTCGAGCTGGTGTGCGTCATACGGTAGTCGACACCGTTCCTGGTGGGGCCGACCATATTACCGGTCTCCGGCGTACACTCGGGCCCATCGCACGAAGGCGCCGTCTCCGCGCAGACTGTGGGATACGCGCCGGGACAGGCGCCGGCGACGCAGTGCGGCGCGGTGATGGCACAGACAAACGAGTTGCTGCCGTACGTCACGTCGGTGGTGTACGTGGCGGCGCCGGCGCCGTCGATGCGCATGGCGCCGAAGTTGCCGGTGTTCTGCCCCGTGGCGTCGTACTTCATGGTGACAGCATTCGAGCCCGCTCCGTCGACGGTCGCCTGCGTGACGGCCCACGGCACGATGCCGGAACTGCCGCCGAACGAGACCTTGACCGCCGCTGCCTTCGCCGACACGTTGGTGGAGGTGACACCGAGCATGCGCAGGAAGGCGAAGTTGTGCGGGCGCGTGATCGACACCGACACCTTCGGCGCGACGTTGCCGCCGGTCACCGTCACCGTCACGCGGCTGGGGTCGATGTTGTTCTTGTTGGCGTACGACGTAGCTATTGTCTGCGCCGAAGCCGCATCTGGCAGCTGCTGCGCCGCGGCCAGGGCGATGCTGTCGGCGGCGTTCTGCAGCTTGCGCCGGTCGCCGGCGTAGCTGCCGAGATCGACGGACATGCCGGTCATGCCGGCAAGAATCGGGATCAGAAGCACGAAGAGCAGCATCACTTGCCCGCTCTCGCGCATTCGCCGTATGTTCCTGTTCACCGGATCCTCCTGATCGTTCGAGGACGCCGGAACCCACCCCAAGTACCGGATGTTCGTGCTGGCTATCCACCATAAGTATCGAACGGAATCGGCAGACCCGTAGGGGGAGCGGAGCAGCGCGAGCACGTACCGGTCCGTCGGGTTTGTGGGCCGCCTGCCCATCGCAGGGCTGCGATCCGCCAACGAAGTCCGGGACAGATCATCAATGGTCAGCAGCCGCGAGCGGGGTAGCGGCGCCGGTCAGGCCAGAGGAGGGTCGGCCGACCTGGCGTTAGTCGCGGTCGCCGAGCAGGGGGCCGCCTCGGTCGAGCACCTTGCCGGCGAGCGATATAACGCTCGGGCGCTCTTCGCAGTAGCCGCCCATCTCGCACTTCTCGAACAGAAAGGCCTTGTGGTCGCGGCTGTAGAGGATCTGCCAGGTGCCCGTGACCACACTCTCCTGCGGCGAGAGCTTGAGTTGCTGCTGCAGGACGGCGATCAGCGCCTCGATCTCTTTGCGGCCCACGGGTCACCCCTTCTTGTGAAGCTGGAAGTTGGAGGCCGGAAGCCGGACGGACACGTCGGCCTCGGGCGGCTCAGTATGGCACAGGATGCGCGCGGGACGCCGCACCGCAGCGCCCGCCCGATATAATCTCGCGACTTGATCGGAAGGCTGGCTCACACGATGAACCTCAGCGTCGACATTGCGGGGGGCAAGCGGCCCCTGACGCTCGCCAACCCCGTGATGGTGGCTTCGGGCACGTTCAGCTACGGCGTCGACTACGCGAAGGTGTTCGACATCCAGCGCCTGGGGGCGATCGTCTGCAAGACCACGACGCTGCGCCCGCGCGCCGGCAGCCCGACGCAGCGCATCGAGGAGACGCCGGCGGGCATGCTGAACTCGATCGGCCTGCAGAACATAGGCTTCGAGAAGCTGATCCGCGACATGGCGCCGGTCTGGGAGCGCTGGCAGGTGCCGGTGATCGTCAGCATCCTGGGGAGCAGCGTCGAGGAGTACGGCGAGTGCGCGGCCGCCCTCGACGGCGTGCCGGGCATCGCCGGCGTCGAGCTGAACATCAGCAGCCCGAACGCGCAGCAGGGCGGCATGGAGTTCGGCCAGGACGCACGTGTGGCGGCGCAAGTGACCGCGGCGTGCGTGCGGGCGACGCAGTTGCCCGTCATCGTCAAGCTCACGCCGAACGTCACCAGCATCGTGACCATCGCCCAGGCGGTAGCCGAGGCCGGCGCCAGCGCGCTCTGCGTCATCAACACGCTGCAGGCGATGGCGATCGACGTGCGGGCACGCAAGCCGAGCATCGCGCGCACGTTCGCCGGACTCTCGGGGCCGGCGATGAAGCCGGTGGCGTTGCGGATGGTCTGGCAGGTGTGCGGCGCCGTCGACGTGCCCGTGATCGGCTGCGGCGGCATCATGACCGGTACCGACGCGGTCGAGTTCCTGATGGCCGGAGCGACGGCGGTGCAGGTCGGCACGGCGACGTTCCGCAACCCGCTGGCGCCGCTGGAGGTGCTCGATGGGGTAGTGGCGTTCATGCGGGAGCAGGGCGTCGAGGACGTGCGGGAGCTGATCGGCGCGGCGCGTCCAAAGCCGTAATCGCGCGATGCGCCGGTCTCTGCAACGCCTCCTGTGGCGGCATCGCGACCGCGTTTCGAATCTGATTTCCGCGCTTCACCTGGCGGAGTTGCCCCGTCATCACGACGGGGCGCAGCCCGCGCGGCCCGACGGCGCGCTCCGACGCCGCTTTTGTGCTTCGATTAGACAGCCCCGGCCAGCGGTGGCGTGGGGCCGGCTGCGGCCGAAACGGCCGAATCGGGGTGCGGGGGGCGATCTGGCAGGGAGCGTCGGGCGCGGGGTAAGGGATAACCCCGTCGCGGCGAATCTTCGTCGCGGCGAAAGTTGCCGTCATGCTGGTACTCAACAAAGAAGCCGCCCTTGACCACGTCATCTCCCGCAGCCTCCGCGCGTCGGAGGTGGTGCCGGAGCACATCGCACTGCACGAGCCGCTGTTCAGCCTCGCCGCGCCGAGCGTCGGCCTGGAGAACCGCCCGCCGTACTGGCGTGACGCCGCCGAGACCCTCGTCTCCGTCGCCGCAGGTGCCGTTCGCTATACTGCCGCGGCGTCGGGGAGTGGCGCAGCCCGGTAGCGCGCCTGCTTTGGGAGTCCGCCTGAGCTATGCAAGCTAGGTTTCGGACGCCCCGTATACGGAATCAGATACATTCGTAATGCGAAGCTAGTTAATTAGGCGCACGGCCCGCGGGGGAATCGGCCCGAAGTTGACGCACGATCGAGCCGATCATATGATCGGCTCGTAGAGCGTGAGCTATATTGTGAGTGCTGAGGCCAGATGCCCGACGAAGAGACGCCGTCTGTCATCGCGCTCCCCCTGGTTTGGGTTGATGTTGAGGACGCCGAGACACGGGCGGCGAACCAGCTCATTGTCCAGTACCACGAAGGGGAGTTCATCCTCACGTTTGGGCACCTGACTCCGCCGTTACTCATGGGCACGCCCGAGGAGAACGCAGCGCAGGCCAAAACGATTCCGTACGTCGCCGTAAAGGTCGTGGCCAAAATGTCGAGCACGCCGGCGAACGTGCGGGCATTCATTGAGGCGATGCAGAAGGTACTGACAATCTATAACGAACAGCAGGAAATTCGAGAGGCGGACTAGCGGGATGGCACGTTCCTTATTTCAAGTGAACGCATCGAAAGCGACCGCGCGAGCGTTGATGGTGCCTACCCTTTCCGCATCGTCGGCGACGACGCTTGCACGCGCCCTCCCCTCCCCTCGCCACGGATCGCAAGCCTATTTTTGGACCCGCGAATGGCAGCAGCGCGAGCAGCTCGCGGATTACGACTTCTTGATTGGCGACACGTATAAGCCGTCGGACGTCGAAGATCTGATCCGTGAGCTTGAGAGCGACGACGACTAGACTTGCCACGGCCTATCCAAATAGCCGAACGCGCTCGTGTGTTCAAGCGCGGCTACAAGAAGAAGAGTCCCGAGGATCAGGCGAGCGTCCTAGAAGCCCTGCGGCAGATGGTGCGCGACCTGGAATACCCGTCCCTGCGAGCCAAGCCGATGACCGGGAAGCCCGGCATCTGGGAAGCGCACGCAACCCAGGCGGTGGTGATGACGTTCAATTTCGTGGATCAGAACACCATCAGGCTCCGTGCGTGCTGCAACCACGACATCTACCGACGGCCGTAGAATTCACTGCCACAGCGAGTACCAGCACCCCATGCGCCCGAGCAGCCGGCCCCTGAGCTTGTTGCGCACGCGCCGCTGCAGCCGGCGCCAGTGCCCCGTCGCCGCAGGTGCGGTTCGCTATACTGCCGCGGCGTCGGGGAGTGGCGCAGCCCGGTAGCGCGCCTGCTTTGGGAGCAGGAGGTCGCAGGTTCGAATCCTGTCTCCCCGACCACCCAGAGTTAGTGGTGCGTAGTTCGTAGTTCGTCGTGGATCGTCTGCGGTCCGCGCCTCAGCCCGCTGACTTTCGCTTCCCGCTGCCGGGTGCGGGCGTATTTGGTACCATAAGGGACAGCGTGTCCGCGGCTCCGGCTCCTCGTTTCCCCCTATTGTTGAGTCTTCCGCGCATTTGCTAGTTATACATCGGCGCACCGCGCGCGAGCCCTCTGGCGCGCCCGCAGTCCGCCGTATCGCGTCCGAACGTGCCCGGCACGCCGCACGCCCGAGGAGCAGCATGAGTTCGACCCAGAGCACCGTTACCCCCGACGCGACGCGCGTCCTCCGCGAGGACATCCGCAACATCGCCATCATCGCGCACGTCGACCACGGCAAGACGACGCTGGTCGATGCGATGCTCTGGCAGAGCGGCGTCTTCCGCGAGAACGAGGAGCACGTCGACCGGGTGATGGACTCGAACGACCTGGAGCGGGAGAAGGGGATCACGATCCTCGCGAAGAACACGGCCGTGCGCTTCGGCAAGTACAAGATCAACATCGTCGACACGCCCGGCCACGCCGACTTCGGCGGCGAGGTGGAGCGGACGCTGAAGATGGTCGACGGCGTGCTGCTGCTCGTTGACGCCAGCGAGGGGCCGCTGCCGCAGACGCGCTTCGTGCTGAAGAAGGCGCTGGAGCTGGGGCTGCCGCCGATCGTCGTGATCAACAAGATCGACCGCAAGGACGCGCGCACGCAGGAAGTGCTGAACGAGATCTACGACCTGTTCATCGACCTGGACGCGCACGAGGACCAGCTGGAGTTCCCGGTGCTCTACACGATCGCCCGCGACGGCGTCTGCCGGCTGACGCCGGACGGCGAGGACCACAAGCTGCAGCCGCTGTTCGATGAGATCATCAAGACGATCCCGGCGCCGGCGTACGACCCGGAGATGCCGCTGCAGATGCTGGTGCTGAACCTCGACTACTCGGACTTCGTAGGGCGGCTGGCCGTCGGGCGCGTCGTCAACGGCACGGTGCAGGCGAAGCAGGACGTGGGCGTCGTGCGGCAGGACGGCTCGGTGGGCCGCGCGCGCGTGACGTACCTGTACGCCTTCGAGGGCCTGGAGCGGGTGGAGGTGCTGGAAGCGGGGCCGGGCGACATCGTGGCGCTGGCGGGCTTCGACGAGGTGAACATCGGCGACACGATCACGGACCCTGCGAATCCGCAGGTGCTGCCGCGGGTGAGCATCGACGAGCCGACGGTGAGCATGGTCTTCTCGATCAACACGTCGCCCTTCGCCGGGCAGGAGGGGACGTTCGTCACGTCGCGCAACCTGAAGGACCGGCTGGAGCGTGAGATCCTGACGAACGTGGCGCTCCACGTCGAGCCGGGCGAGTCAGCGGACCAGTTCAAGGTATCGGGCCGCGGCGAGCTGCAGATGGCGATCCTCATCGAGACGATGCGCCGCGAAGGCTTCGAGTTGTCGGCGAGCAAGCCGCAAGTGATCACCCGCGACATCGGTGGCAAGAAGCACGAGCCGATGGAGCACCTGGTGATCGACTGCCCGGAGGATTACATCGGCATCGTCACGCAGAAGATGTCGTCGCGGAAGGGGCGGATGGTGAACATGGTGAACCACGGCACCGGCCGCGTCCGCCTGGAGTTCCGCATCCCGTCGCGGGGGCTGATCGGCTTCCGCAGCCAGTTCCTGACGGACACGCGCGGCACCGGGCTGCTGAACCACCTCTTCGACGGCTACGAGCCGTGGCAGGGGGAGATCGAGCATCGCGTCAACGGGGCGCTGGTGGCGGACCGCACGGGCCCCGTGACCGGGTACTCGATCGAGCACGCGCAGGAGCGCGGCGAGATGTTCGTCGAGGCGGGCGACATGGTGTACGAGGGGATGGTCGTCGGCGAGAACGCGCGCGAGGGCGACATTGCCGTGAACATCACGAAAGAGAAGAAGCTGACCAACATCCGCTCGTCGACGTCGGACATCGCGGCGCACCTGTTCCCGGCGCGGAAGATGTCGCTGGAGCAGTGCCTGGAGTGGATCAGCGACGACGAGTCGCTGGAGGTGACGCCAAAGAGCCTGCGGCTGCGGAAGCGCGCGCTGACGGCGAACGAGCGGGCGCGGATCAACCGCAAAGGGTAGGTTGTAGGTTATAGGTTGTAGGGGTCCGGTGCTTGCCGGGCCTTTCTTCTTGTGGCTGCCGGATCTGTCGATCTCCGCGGTGCGGCCGCGGCTGCGTCCGTAGCGCTCGTCAGCGTTTCCCGCGGTGCTGTATCGTGGATGCATGCTCCAGAAGCTGGCGCTGGCATCCTGCATGTTGTGGTCCGCGACCGCCCTGTCGTGCGGCGGCGGCAAGACGGCATCGAACGCGAGCGTCACGCCGCCGCCCTCTGCCCACGCAGAGGCGACGCCGGCGCTGACGAGCATGCCGCGGACGCCCGAGGCGTCGCCCAGCGTGGGCAGTGCGGTCGCTGCCGAGACGCTGCAGGTCGGCGCGCCGGTGCCGCTGCCCGACAACGTCGCGCTGATCGTCGAGGTGGGCTGCTGGCAGTGCGACGGCGACTACGGCAAGCTTGTGCGCATCTATCGCGACGCATCGGGCGTGGTGCAGGAGACGCCGCTGCTCGCCGCCCCGGGTGGGCATACCGTTAGCCCGGATGGCTCTCAGGTCGCCTTCGCCTGGTGCTCGCGCGGCATATGTGACGGCTTCAATCCGACGAGCCCGGATGTCCAGAGCACGATCGCGTGGTCGCACGACGGCGGCATCACCTCCACGACGTTCCCGCCGCTCGACGGCATCTACGATGTCGCCGCGGTCACACGTGGCATGCTGTTGGCTACGGGGCAGACCTCCGATCTACGTCCCCTCCCGATACGCCACTACCCCGGCGGCGACACGCTGGCATCGCCGCCTGGAGGTATCTATCCGATCGCGACCGGCGGGGACGTGATTGCCTTCCTGACGGCGGACCGCAGGGCGATCCTGCTGGGGCCTGACGTCGCCCCGTTCGATCTGGGTTCAGGACGCCAGATCAACAGCATTGCTCCGGCAGACGTAGCGGGCGATCGACTCGCAATCGACTGGAGCGAGCGCGTGAGCGACACCGATGTGCGCTTCTACAGATCCATCGTCTCGCTCAAGGGGCCGCGTTTCCATATGGAGATCGAGCGCACGTACCTCGTCGACGGTTTCTTCGGACAGTCGGGAGGCTGGCTCGATGCCGATACGATCATCGCTACGTACAATTTCCATGATGCCGACCTGCCCGCCCCGGCAGGGTCGCCAGACAGTCGCGGCTCGCGACCGTTGCCGGCGGTGATCGATCTGAAGACGAGCACGGTCCACCCAATTGTCGAGCCGTTCGCGTCCAACCAGCCGTACCAACACGGCCGCAACTTTGTCCTTGCCGTGGTCCGCGGCCCCTTCGCTCGCGTCGTCAACACCGGGAGTTGCCTCAATCTTCGGGCTGAGCCTCGGGCCGATGCACCCGTGCGGGACTGCGCGGCGGACAACGTGCTGCTGCGCTGGGTCGGCCAGGAAGAGAAATCAACGGACGGCCAGAACTGGGCCCTTGTCGAGATGCCGGACGGCGACGACGGCTGGGTGAGCCCGGAGTTCATCGCGCGATAGGCCGCGCTGCGGCCATCTCGCAGCCCCTGTAACCCGCACGGTGCTTCTCCGATGGAGTCGGATCGCGTACGATCGCGCGAGTCACGAGGGAGATGCACCGTGCCGGAACAGAAGTTCGACATATCGCTGGCGGCGTGGTCGATGCACAAGATGTTCTTCGCGAAGGAGATCGACCAATTGGGGATGGTGGATCTCTGCCATGAGCTGGGCATCGGCGGGCTGGAGCTGGTCAACACGTTCTTTCCGTCGCCGCAGTACGGCTACCTGAAGCAACTGCGCAAGCGCGCCGACGATGCGGGCGTGCGGATCCTGCTGATCATGTGCGACGCCGAGGGCAGCATGGCCGGCCCTGAGCGCGCCAGCCGCATGCTGGCGGCGAAGAACCACCACAAGTGGGTGGACATCGCCGCCGTGCTGGGCTGCCACTCGATCCGCTGCAACACGGGCGCGCAGGAGGGCGACGCCGACGCGCTCGATCGCTGCGCCGAGAGCTTCGCGGCGCTCGTCGAGTACGCCGACGCGTCCGGGATCAACGTGCTGATCGAGAACCACTGGGGGCTGTCGTCGGACCCGGACTGGCTGATCCCGCTGATGCAGAAGGTGAATAACCCGCGCTTCGGGACGCTGCCGGACTTCGGCAACTTCCCGGAGAGCATCGACCGCTACGACGCGGTGCGGCGGATGATGCCGTACGCCAAGGCCGTCAGCGCGAAGTGCTACGACTTCGACGCCGCGGGCAACGAGACGAAGATCGACTACCCGCGGATGATGCAGATCGTGGCTGAGGGCGGGTACGGCGGCTACGTCGGCATCGAGTACGAGGGGGAGCGGTTGTCGGAGCGCGAGGGGATCCTGGCGTGCAAGGCGCTGCTGGAGCGGCTCGGCGGGGCGTAACAGCAAACAGCAAACAGCAAACAGCAAAGCACGCAGAGAGCAGCGAGCAGAGAGGCGGGGCGATGCCGCGGATTGTGATCATCGGGGCGGGGTTTATCACGCGGGTGGGGCACCTGCCGGGGTACAAGGCGGCGGGCGCCGAGGTCGCGGCGATCTGCGACCTCAACCCGGCGCCGGCGCAGGCGCTCGCGGCGCAGTACGGCATCCCGAAGGTGTACGGCGACTGGAGCGAGATGATCATGGCCGAGAAGCCGGACATCGTCAGTGTCTGCCTGCCGAACGTGCTGCACCGCGAGCCGGTGCTGTTCGCGCTGGAGGCGGGCGCGCACGTGCTGTGCGAGAAGCCGCTGGCGACGAGCGTCGCCGAGGCGAGCGAGATGTTCGCGGCGGCGGAGCGCGCCGGCCGCCACCTGATGGCGGCACAGAACTGGCGCTGGGACGCCGGCTCGCGGGCGATCAAGCGCGTCGTCGATACGGGCGACATGGGCGAGATCTACTACGGCGAGGCGACGGCGATGCGGCGCATGGGCATCCCGACGTGGGGCGTGTTCCACCAGGCGAAGCTGTCGCACGGGGGCGCACTGCTGGACGTCGGCGTGCACATGCTGGACCTGGCGGTGTGGCTGATGGGTAACCCGGCGCCTGTGCGCGTTTCGGCGCAGACGCAGCGCAAGTTCGGCACGCGGCCCGAGGTGGCGAAGATGCTGCGCAGCGCCTGGGACCCGGAGAAGTTCGACGTCGAGGACTTCGCGGTCGCACTGGTGCACTTCGCGAACGGCGCGACGCTGCTGCTACGGACGTCGTGGGCGACGCACATCGATGCCGAGACCTTCTCGGTGCGGCTGGCGGGCACGGAGGCCGGCGCAACGACGACGCCGCCGATGGTGTTCCGGAACCACGCGGGCATCCCGGTGGATGAGCACCTGCAGCTGCAGAAGGTGAACTCGTACGAGCGCGAGATCGCCCACTGGCTGCGCGTCGTGTCGGGGCAGGAGGAGCAGCTTGTGACGCCGGCGGAGACGATGAACGTCCAGCGGATCATCAATGCAGCGTACGAGTCCGCCGCGCTGGGCCGGGAAGTATCGATTGAGGCGTAGCGACCGGTCGCCTTGCCGCGCCGCCGGCGTGGCTCCTACACTGCGGCTGATGATTCAGCGATTCTCGCTCGCGTTCGTGCTGGTTCTGGTCGCCGCGTTGGCGTTCGCGGGATGCCGCGGCGGCGCAGGCGGTAAGAAGACACCCGCGCCACCGAGCGCGACCGCGACCGCCGGCGCTCAGCCGTCGGCGACGCCCGACCTGGCGCCGTCGCAGGCGATCCGGAGCGTGGTCTTGCGAGGTGTCGGAGCAGTGAGGGCGCTGGAAGTCCAGTCGGGCGGCGCGCGCCTCGAAGAGCCGCTTGTCATCTACGCCGACGTGACGGGCGACGGCAACGAAGAAGCGGTCGTGCCGGTGACGCTGGGCGGCAAGCAGTCCATCATGGGCTTCGTCGTTTTGACGATGGACGGGACGCGCGCGAAGAGCATCCTGAGCGAGTTGCCCCGCAATCGGCGCAGCCGGCTCGCCCTGAAGGTCGAGGGCGGCAAGGTGATCGAGACGCAGAGCCTGCCTGGCTCCGACGATCCCGAGTGCTGCCCGAGCACGCTGGAGGTAACGGCCTACGCATGGAACGGATCCGCCCTGGTGGTCGAGTCGGTGAACACCATCCCGAACCCCGCGGGCGGAGTCAAAGGGACGCCGCCGGCCACCCCCTGACCAGCGATACACCTGCCCGTCTGCGCCCGGAACACACTCGGCGCGGCACCTGCTGGCCCCGGCGGAAACGTTCAGGAAGCCCGGTTGAGCACCGCGGGGCGGGTCTAGCCAGCGTGATTTTCAAGGACGCCGAGTCTTGCAAATTCGCGAACAACGACAAATTAGGTACAAGATGTAGCCGTTCTTCCGTTGATCGAGAGCATTCGGCGGTGGTACTGTCCATATGCCTCAGGAGTAGGGCTGACAGAAACGGACTCCACGAGGGCCGGAGGGCATGTGGCAGGGATGCCGGTGCCCCTCCAAACTATCTCCCCGGTTCGATCGGCTGATCGTGGTTTGAGCGCGCCGTAAAGCGCTTTCGTATCATGTCGCTGCCCGGCGGGCGGCGACGCCGATGCTCGCCCATTGGCATCCGCAGCGAGGAGCGACGCCCATGTTATCAGGCAGGGAGGCCGTGCTTCGTCTGAAGGACGGGCTGCGCTTCACCGCGACCACAGCGTCCGGGTTCGAGGTCGAGCTGGATTCGGCGGTGGACGCGGATGCGCCGCTATCGGCGCCAAGCCCGATGGAGCTGCAGCTCGTGGCGCTCGGCGGCTGCACGGCGATGGACGTGATCTCGATCCTGCGGAAGATGCGCCAGGACGTCACGTCGTACGAGGTGGGGTTGGCGCACACGCGCTCCCCCGAGCACCCCAGGGTGTACACGTCGGTGCAGATCGCGCACCGCCTGCGCGGCAGTGGCATCGGCGAGGCGAACGTGCGCCGGGCGATCGCGCTGACGATGACGCGCTACTGCCCCGTGTTTGCCATGCTCTATCCGAAGGTCGCGATCACGGAGCGCTTCGAGATCACCGACGAGCAGACCGGCGCGGTCGTAGCGGGCGAGGCATCCGCCGAGGATGCCGTCAGCACTGAAACTCACAGCGCATAGGACGGCCGCCCCCAGCCCTCGTGCACCTGCACCCTCCGCCGCGCCCCGTGAGGGAACCACGGCTGCTATCGGTAGGGGCGGGGCTTGCCCCGCCCGCCCCCGTACGCCGCAAGCAACTGAAACTCACGGCGCGCAAGCCTTACGCTGCTACAGCCAGGGGCAGGGCTTGCCCCGCCCGCCCCCAGTAGCGGCAGCCGGCAACTGAAACTCATCTGGCGAGATGGCCGCCTCGCACCACCCGCACCTCCGCGAGGGGCCATCGTAGATTGCCGCGATGGGGCTACGTTTGCTGCTGCAACTAGTTGCAATTACAATTTGGGGTGATGCTCTACTCTGGCTTCGACGGCTGCCGATACTTCTCCGATTCCCTTATGCACCACATCGAAATCGTGTCCCAGCTCGATGACTTGCATCTCCGACGGCTCCAGGAGCTGGTGGACACGGCGACGCTTGCCGACGGCCACGAGCCGCTGGGCGAGCACAAGTTCCTGCGCCTGCAGCGGGGCGACGACCTGGCGGCCGCTGTACTGGCGTTCGAGGATGGGCAGCTCGCGGCGTACGCGCACACCGTGACGTATGGCGACGGCGACGAGCGGCGCGCGTCGTGCGAGTTCGTCGTGCACCCGGAGTTCCGGCGGCGCGGCGTCGGCCGGCTGCTGCTCTCGCACGCCATCATGCACGCGAACAGCCAGCAGGCGCGGAAGCTGGACCTCTGGGCGTACAACGACACGCCGGCAAGCCGCAGCATCGCCGAGCAGTTCGGCTTCACATCCGCGCGGCGTCTACTGCACCTGCACCGCCACATGGACTCCCGCACGCCCACGCCCCTGGCCGCGCCTGGCGTCAGCATCCGGACGTTCCGGCCCGGCATCGACGACGAGGCGTGGCTGGAGCTGAACAACCGCGCCTTCGCCGGGCATCCCGAGAACGGCGTCTGGACGCTCGACGACCTGCGCGCGCGCATGGCGCAGCCGTGGTTCGACCCGGAGGACCTCCTCATCGTCGAGTCGGATGGCGCGATGGCGGGGTTCTGCTGGCTGAAGGTGGAGGAGCGCACCGGCGAGGGACGCGTCGGCGAGATTTACATTATCGGCACGGCGCCCGAGGCGCGCGGCCGCGGTCACGGCCGCTTCTTGCTCGACGCCAGCCTGGCGCGCCTCGCCCAGCGCGAGGCGGCGGTGGCGGCGATCTACGTCGACGAGTCGAACGGGCCGGCCGTCGCGCTCTACGAGTCGAGCGGCTTCCATTATCACCACGTCGACGTCTGCTACTCGCGTCAGCTGCGGCTGCACGAGCGCATCGACCCTGCTGCTACCGCAGCCGGCGCCGCCGACGTGGCGGCCGCGTAGGCCCACCCGCCGCACTGTCTCTACTGCCCCGCCTGCATTAGCATTGAATCGATGCGCATCTCGTGATGGGAGGAGCCACCCGTGCCGACGACGTTGACCGCGGGCAGCGCCGCACCCGACTTTGAGCTGGAGAACGACCGCGGCGAGCGGGTGGAGCTCAGCGGCCTGCGCGGCAAGTGGGTCGTGCTCTACTGGTACCCGAAGGACGACACGCCGGGCTGCACGACCGAAGCGTGCGAGATCCGCGACAGCTGGGGGCTCATCTCGGGCGAGGCGGAGTTGTTCGGCATCTCGCCGGACAGCGTGAAGTCGCACCAGAAGTTCCGCGACAAGTTCAGCCTCCAGTTCCCGTTGCTGGCCGACCCGGAGCACGTCGTGTCGGAGCTGTACGGCGTCTGGGGGCCGAAGAAGTTCATGGGCCGCGAGTACATGGGCGTGGACCGCACGACGTTCGTCATTGCCCCCGACGGCACGATCGCGAAGGTGTTCGCCAAAGTGAGCCCGGCGGGGCATGCGCTGGAGATTCTGCATACGCTGACGGAACTGAAGGGCTCGGCCTGAGGCGGGCCGGCACGAAGGCGAGGAGCACATGCCACAGGGGAAATGCGCATTCTGCGGGACGTTCGTGACGAGCGGCGGGACGGCGCTCGGCAAGCACTCGGTGGCGTGCGCGTCCTGCACGCCGCTGGCCCTCAAGTGGCTCGAGAAGCACGCGGGCACGCCGGCGGCAGAGCCTCAGGGCGAGGCCGCGGCCGGGATCGCCTGAGCGCCGGCTTACTACACCAGACCCTTGTCGATGCGGTGCCGCTGCGTCTTCCCGCGCTCGCGGGCGACGGTGCGCACGGTCCACAGCGCCCAGAACGCGATCCAGGCGCCGACCGTCATCGACGTCAGCGCGATACGCGTCGAGTCGGTGATCGGCTGGACCTCGACGCGGCCCTGTGAGATGTCGATGACGGCGACCGGTGCCGACGATCCGCCGCCACCCCCGCCGCCGCCTTCCCCCTCACCCTCGCCCTTCGTGCCGTTGCCCGAGTAGCCGGCCTGGGGGCCGCTGCCGCGCCCGAAGCCGAGGCCGTAGCCGAACGACACCCGTGCGACCGGGATCAGCGTGTGGCCGTCGCGCTCCACAGGTGTGCCGAAGCAGGTGGATGCGCCCACCTTCTCGGGCAGACTGCCCAGCTTCTGTACGAGTGCGTCGCTTATCGCCGTTTCCATCATCTGCTCCTTCTGGAACTCATCAGCCGTGCGATCACCCTGGCGACGATGGGCGCGCCGACGATCGCGATCGGCGCGCTGCTGTTTATGGCGTGTGGGGCGAGCGAGACGCGCTCGATCACGCCGGCCTCGCGGACGATGACGGCGACCGGCTCGTGGCGGGCGAGCACCACGCCGCGCCCTTCCGCGGTGAGATCGATGCCCCGCACGCGGACGACGCCGTCGACCTCGCGCCTGCCGGATGCGATGCGAACCTCTTGCAGCTCGTTGAGCAGCCTCATACGCTCCTGCGGCGGTGTTGCTGCCGGGGGTGGCGCCGCGCTCTCATCATGCGACGATGCAGGGCCATTGGCAACTACCCGCTGTATTGCGGAATCGGCAGCGCGCCCGTCGCAGCCGCGCTACAGTGCCCCAAACGTGCGCTGACGACCGGAGGAGCGAAGCTATGGTCAAGCTGATCTACTGCATTTCGAAGAAGCCGGAGCTGAGCGTCGAGGCGTTCCAGGCGTACTGGCGCGGCACGCACGCGCCGATCGCCGCGGCGATCCCCGGCCTGCGCCGCTACGTGCAGTGCCACGTCGTGCCGGAGCTGTACGGCCGGCAGACGCCGCCGTACGACGGAGCGGCGGAACTCTGGTTCGACGACCTGGAGGCGATGCGTGTGGCCATGCAGTCGCCGGAGGTGAAGGCGGCGATGGAAGACGAGAAGAACTTCATCGACCACAGCCGCGTGGCGTCGTTCGTGACGATCGAGAAGCCCGTCGTCGAGTAGGGTCAGCGGCAGAGCTTCCGCAGCTCCTCGCGCGTGGCGAGCGAGCGATCGAGGATCACTTCGGGCGCGTCGCATCAGGGGGCTCTTGTCTCCTACGGCGACTCTGCAGGCGGCGACTCTTCTGCTGCCTTCCGTACGGCATACACGCGCACCGCGTCGCCGACGCCTTTCATCTCCTGATCGCCGCGGTCGTCGAACTCCACGCCCGCAGAGGTTCGCGCCATCCCACGCACGACATCCGACACGAGGATCTCGCCGGGCACCGAGAGCGCGCAGATCCGCGAGGCGATGTTCACGGCGCCGCCGTAGACGTTGTCCGGCTCGCGGATCACGTCGCCCGCGTGGATGCCGAGGTGGAGCTGGATGTTGGATGTTGGATGTTGGAGATTGGAGGAGCCGATCAACGCCTGGCAGCGCAGCGCGGCATCGATGGCCTGTGCGGCCGACGGAAAGGTCGCCATGACGCCGTCACCGAGCACCTTGCCGGCAATCGGCGTGCCGCCTGCGTCGCGGATGGCGGCGCGGAGTTGCTCGTCGAGCGCGCGCGAGGCGCCGCGGAAGGCGGCGTCGCCCATGCGCTCGGTGAGCGCCGTCGACGCGACGATGTCTGTGAAGAGGATCACGGCCGTGCCGGTGCTCGCAGGGGACGCGTCCGGACGGGCAGGAACGGGAGCCTCCTGGCTCACGCCGAGGAAGTCTTCGACGATGCGCGTCTCCTCGTCCGTCCACAACAGGTCGTCCCGCTCCGTGAAGGTCACGAAGCGCGCGTCCGGAATCTTCGACGCCACCTCCCGCGACCATTCCAGCCGTACCGGGTTGGCAGAGCGAGGACGGTACATCACGAGCGCCGGCACGGCGACCCGGGGAAGGAGCGCTGTCACGTCGATGGCTTCGAGCGCGGTGTAGAACGCGCGCAGCGATTCCGGCGTCATCGACTCGCGGTAGAGCGCGGCGAGCTTCCGCGCCGACTCGCTGTCGCTGAAGCCGAAGTTCAAGTTGGCCATGGTGAGCGTGTACCGCTCCCACTGCTCGTCAGCAGTATCCCGCAATGAGTCCCAGCCGCTGGCCCTCTCGCGTTGGTCGCGCCCCCGGGCGTACGCATTCTCGAGGATGAGGTGCGACACGCGCTCCGGATGACCTGCCGCATACGCGATGGCGGCTGGCGCGCCGTTGCCCAGGCCAAAGATCGCGAAGCGCGTGAGCTTCACTCGCTCAACCACGGCGTCGAGGTCGAGCAGCCGCGCGTCGATGCTGAAATCGAGAGAGTGCCGATCCGACAACCCGGTGCCGCGCGCGTCGTAGCGGACGACCTGCAGGCGACGGCCAAGTCCCTGTCCGCTGCGACTGCGGTCGTACTCGCGGAAGGGCTGCAACCGCAAGTGGCCCCAGAGCACGTTGGACGTCACGACCAGCGGGTAGCCCTCGCCCATCGTGTAGTAGGCGATGCTGACGCCGTCGGCGGTGGTGGTGTAGCGGATCTCCGGTTCCATGCGGGGATTATGCGCGATCGGCCCACGCTACGGATACGGGTGTGGCGGCCCGTCGCGGATGGCGAGCGTCAGCGGCAGAGCTTCCGCAGCTCCTCGCGCACGGTGAGCGAGCGCTCGAGTATCGCTTCGGGCGCGTCGGCCATCACGAAGTTGAAGTGCTCGCATCCCGCCTCAACGTACGGCGCGATGAATTCGGCCACCTCGGCGGGCGTGCCGTACGGCGTCCACTTCTCGAACCCCTCGAAGGGGATCTTGTAGAACGCCTGCATGCTGCCCGCCACCTTCTCGCGCGCCTGCGCCTTGTCGGCGTCGACGCCCATCCAGACCTGCATGCCGCGCGTGAAGCGCACGTCGCCGCGGCCCGCCTTCTCCGCGAACTCGGCGATGCGCTCGCCCGCCTCGACGAAGCGCCGCACCGAGACCCAGATGCCCGTCCAGCCGTCGCCGTAGCGAGCGGCGCGCTGGAGGGCGGCGTCGGAGCGGCCGCCGACCTGCATCGTCACGCCGGACGGGCGATGCGGCTTCGGGCGCATGCGGACGGCGTTGAGTTGATAGTACTTGCCGTCGAAGGTCGTCTCCTCCTGCGTCCAGAGGCTGCGGAGGATCTGCATGCCCTCGTCGGTGCGGCGGGCGCGCGTCTTCGGGTCGACGCCGCAGGCCCACCACTCGTTCGGGTCCTCGCCGCCGATGCCGATGCCCATGACGAGCCGCCCCCCGGAGAGCTGGTCGAGCATGGCCGCCTGCAGCGCCACGGGCGTCGGATGACGCAGCGCGAGCAGGTACACGCACGTCTGCAACGCGAGCTTCGACGTGACGGCGGCGATCGGCGCGAGCTTCATCAGCCCGTCGCTGCCGGAGCCGTAGAAGGTGACGTGGTCGCCGACGAAGACGCCATCGACGCCGGCGGCCTCCGCCCTGCGCGCGTCGTCGGGGCTGCCGCCAGGCACGAAGATCTTCGGCATGGTCATCGTCATTGCGGCGTACTCCCTGGCGTGGCGTCGAGTAGATGTTCCGTCATGGCACGCCGGCCGGGCCGACGACACCCGCCTCGCGCAGCGCGACGATCTCTGCCCACGTGTAGCCCGCTTCGAGCAGCACCTCCTCCGTGTGCTCGCCGTGCTGCGGCGCCAGGTGCGTGATCGTCACAGGCTCGCCATCGACCGCGATGCCGATGCCGGGCATCCGGACGGGGGCGTGGCCCGGGTACGCGACCTCGTGCACGTAGCCGTTCGCCACCACCTGCGGGTCGGCGGCCACGGCGGCGTAATCCTGCACGACCGCCGCGAACATGCCGATGGCGTTCAGCCGGTCGACCCACTCGCGCGCGCTCGCGGTGAGGAAGGCCTCGTCGAGGAACGCGATCAGCGCCTCGGAGTGCGTGCCGACGCGCCCGATGTACGTGG
>Ga0315281_10001077_pt1 | contig 39929 bp, 70 predicted proteins | sample YL17G07_0_MG_FD_204540 | JGI IMG/M metagenome (GOLD analysis project Ga0315281, IMG submission 204540) | Sediment microbial communities from Yellowstone Lake, YNP, Wyoming, USA - YL17G07_0 | ecosystem: Environmental > Aquatic > Freshwater > Lake > Sediment | place: USA: Wyoming | collected...
CAGGCCGCCAGGGCGGCGCGGTCGAGCTTTAGCGCGACCTCTTGCTCGCCGAGGACCTGCAGGCTCAGCTTCACGTCGTCACCAGCTCGACCAGCAGCCACGTAGAGGCGCTTTGCGCGTCGTGCGCGACCGAGAGCACGTTGTAGGTGACGGCGCCGACTACGGCGACCATCGCGGTCGTGATCGTCGGGTAGTAGCCGGCGAGGGCGATGCAGTGCGTCGCCGTGGTCACGGTCTTGTCGGGGAAGCGCGTCTCCTGCGCCTGACTGCTGCGCGGCGGCTGATTGACGCTGCAGGCGAGGCCGATGAGGCCGACGACGTCGGCAAGGTCGCCGTCCGGCACGCCGTAGGCGTTGACAGACGGCGCGCCCCAGAGTTCGTCGTCGGCCGCCCGCGACTGCAGGGTGCAGAGCGAGGGGTAGAAGTCGGCCAGGGCGGCCAGCATGTGCGGGTGTACGAGGGCGCTCACTCGCGCACCGCCTCATCGTAGACGCGCTCGGTGTAGGTGGCTGGGTCGGTCACCATCTCGGCCCAGTCGAAGGCGCCGGCGGACTCGTACTGCTCGCGCAACGAGGCGGCCAGCGCGCGCAGCGCCGTCGCCTCTGCCGGACCGTCGGTCTGCAGGTCGAGCAGACGGATGCGTTTCTGCACCAGGACCTCGTTGGCGGCCACGTTCTCGAGCGCCGTGGCCGCGGCCAAGAGCACGACCGAGTCGTTCAGCGTCAGGAAGACGCCGATCTCTTCGTCGGAGTAGAGCGCGCCTGTGGTCGGCACGATGTCCGTGTCGCGGCAGAGCAGGCGCACCTGACCGGTGGTGGTGGTGAGGTCGTAGGTGTAGGCCACGTCACACCTGAGCGTCGTCCGCCATCAGGACCGCGATGAGGTTGTCCTTGTTGACGCGCTTTGGGACGGCCAAACCGGGCCGTCCGTCGATGAGCGCCGCGAGCTCGCGGTTGGTGAGCAGCGCGTAGGGCTCGGTGTCCGGCGCCGCGACCGTCGTCTCTTCGGGCGGCGCCTCAGCGATTTCAACGGGCTTGCGCTCGTTGACCGCCATGGAAGTCGGCTTGCCCATCATCTCGCCGCAGATCGGGCAGATCGGCATCGTCATATCTCCTTGTCTCTCACGTCCGGCCCTGCGCCCCCGGGATGGGCTGGGGGCGCAGGGCCGCGATCAGTTCGGCTTACGGACCGACCTGGGCGTAGCAGTACCTGGGGTCGAGCCGCCAGCCGCCATGGACGCACCGCACGCGGTAGAACACGTTGTCCGTGGCGAAGTCGCCACTGAACGGGTCCATGGGCCCGCCGCCGATGGCGACCTTGTCGGAGGCCTTCATGCAGATCTCCGGGGCCTGCCGTCCGCTGAGGTAGTCCATCTCGATCGCCTTGCCCTGACTGGGCTCGGCGAACAGATACCAGGTCGTGTCGTTGGTGGCTGCGGTGTCGACCACCATCAGGTAGGGGTCGACGTGCAGATTGAGGCCCAGCTGCGGGACGATGTTGGTCGCCGGGATCGGCGCCGCCGCCGTGCTCAGCATCAGGGCGCTGGTCAGGATGGCCCGGGCGGTGTACTCCAGGGTCGTCGGCACGACGAGATGTACGCCACGCACCGCGATCGGCTCGCCGTTGGGGTCGGTCTGCGCCGCCATCAGGGCCATGGTCGTCTCGAGGTTGCCGATGGTGAGCGGCAGGACGCCCTGGTTGGTCACGGCCTGACCGTCGACGTCGGTGATCGGCAAGCCGAAGAGACCGACATGGGGGCCGGTGCCGTCGCTGATCAGCTGGGTGACGTGCCGCGCCTCGGTGCGGATAACCGCGTTGGCGAAGCGCGCGGCGATGTCGTCGAAGGCGCCCATCGCGTCGTTGATGATCGCTTCCCAGCTGATGTCGAACTGCCTGCCGTACTTCTTCAGCTGGCCGTGGTAGTGGCCGGTGCCCGACTCATTGACCAGGTACTCGCCCTTCTGGGCGACCTCCGGCAGCTGGTCGTCCTGCCCGTAGACCTTGTGCTTCGTGGCGATGTTGAAGTTGGGCATCGTGCCGGTGGCGCAGTAGGCGCGCCAATCGGCGACGCTGATGCCGTACTTGGCCAGCATGTCATTCTGCACAAGGACGCCGAAGAGCAGGGGGAAGTTGCTCGTCGTCACGGCCTCTGAGAAGTTGCCGACCTCGACGCCGTCATGCAGGCCGTGCAGCCAGTGCGAGAGGCTGCGCGGGTCCTTGCGCATCACCTCGTTGAGCTGCGTGAGGCCGGCCTCGGAGACGGGGATGGAGCCGACCGGGAAGTAGCCGGCGCCCTCAGCGTCGTTGGCGTTCAGGAACTCAGTCATTTCGTGCCCTCCTTGTGGGCGGGTCGTTGCTCGTGTGCGCCGGCTAGGTTCACACTGCCTCCAGCAGCACGGTGACGGTGGCGCCGGCGTAGGAGGTCGCCGCGCCCGCCGTCAGCTTCAGGCGCAGCAGGTCACTCGCCGCCAAGGTGGCGGCCGCCGTGCCCAGACTGGCGATGGAGACGGGCGTGTTGGCGGTCGAGGTCAAGTCCCAGCCCGTGGCCAGGGTCACGTCGCCGGCGCCAGGGGCCTCGCCCGTGGTGCACTTCTCGACGTTCAGGGTGCCGGCCTGACCGGCTACCGTGACGTGCGACTCGTAGGCCGAGATGATCTTGCAGGCGAACGGGGCGATGAAGAACGACTTGGCCACGTCGGCCGCGACGAAGGTCGGGAAGCTCGCCGTGAAGCGGTGCCCGACCAGGGACGAGCCGCCGATCAGCGATTCGCCGTGGACCTTGACGGCGCAGACCGCCGCTACGGCTGAACCCGCCAGGTTACCGAGGGCCTTGCCGAACGGGACGCCGGTCGAGATCTTCGAGACGACGCCGGTGGCGATGTAGAGCTGGTCGCCGGGGATCACGTCGCTGACGCCGCTGCCGTCGGAGGCGACGACGTTGAGGAACCAGATGCCCTCGGTGTCGACAGCGATGAGATCGGTCGCCGCCGCGGCGCTTGTGAAGGCCACGCCGACGATGCTCCCCACGTTGACGGGGCTGCCTGCGTTGACGAGCCCGTCACCACCCGCGGCGTGCGTCAGGTAGCTTTCCTCGAGGGTGATGTGCCGACCCTCGTAGGTGCTGGAGATCTCAGTCCCGGCGGTGCGGCCGGTTGCGAGATACAGAGCGGGCATGTCTTACCTCCGACTCGTGGCCAGGTCGGCCATTTGCTCAGCGCGTTCCTTGCTCTGACCCTCGGCGAGGTACTTGCTCACCCAGGACTCACGCAGGGCCGCCTTGTCGCTACCGGAACCGCCGCCGCCCATGCCCGTGACGCGGGCTCCGGCGATGGCTGCGACCTCGGCCGCGGCGGCGTCGATGGCCGTCTTGATGGCCTCGGCGTAGGCGACCTCGTCGAGCGTGCCGTCCTTGACGGGCGGGTTCGCGGTGAGGACGCCGGACAGTCGCGTCTTGGTCACGTCCGGGAGCTTCGCCTTGGCGAGCGCCTCGGTGACGACGGCCGCGGCCTTGGCGAGCATGTCGGCCTCGTGCGCCTTGGCGATCTCGGCGTCTTTGGCGCTGATCGCCGCGGCCTGTTCGGCCACCGTGGCCTCAGCCGCAGCGAGCTTCGTCTGGACCTCGGCGAGCTTCGCCTCGGTCTCTTGCAGTGCCGTCTCGTCGGGCATGTCGTGACCTTTCGTAGCTGATGGTGTGGGTACGCCCGTTCGGGCGCTCTCGAACAGTTCGAGGACGCGGCCCCCGGCGCCGGGCCGGGTGACGAAGTCGACGCTGCGCCCCGTCTGAAGTTCGGCGATGATGCGGCCCTTGCGGCCCTCGGCCTCGCCCTTCACGCCGCGGCCGAAGGCGCGGATCGAGACGCCGATGTGCGGCGCCAGCTCCTCGATGTGCGCCTTGTAGTCGCCGAACGCCTTGCCCTTGGCGTACATGCCGGAGCCGGCCGCGCCGTCCTCCTCGTAGTGCGGCGTTTCGACGAGTACCGCCGCCAGACTGCGCAGGTCGCCCTCCGGACGCTGCGCCTCTTCGTTCGGCGAGGCGTGGTTCCAGTACATCTGCGTGCCGGCGGGGAAGGCTGTGGGTACGTCACGCTGCAGCAGTTCCCGGCTGTAGTAGCCGCTGCTGCCCCAGCCGGGCTGAATGAGCTTCACCGGGAAGGTGCCGTCGTCGGCGACGGCGCGCTCCGAGAGGGCGATGCAGTCGCCGAGCAGTTCCTCGGCCTCCTCGGCGCCGGACTCCGACGCCTGCCACGCCTTCGGCAGCCGCGCTACGAACGACGGGCCCTTGCGCTTGGCGATGGTGATGATGCGCGCCTTCAGCTCGTCGGTGGAGTAGTTGTCGGGGCCGGCGCGCCCGATGGAGGCCGCCGCGTCGGCGACGTCCTGCGGCGTGACGATCGGGAACGAGCGGTGCTTGCCGGCGAAGTCGGCGGCCGGGATCTTCTCGCGGTCGACGCCGCCGCCGACGTTGGGGTCGACAGCCTCGGACGTGGCCTCGGTCTCGGCCAGCTCGAGGCGCAGCGACTTGAGCTTGAGCACGGCATCGCTCGGCATCGCCAGCGTGCCCTGGTTGGTCATCTCGGCCTCCTTGATCATGCGGCAGCCGCCTCCTTGGCGACCTGTTGCATAACTACGCAGCGGCACCCGGGATGTTCCGGCTCACACTCGGCCCCGCTGGAGAAGTCGTCCTCGAGCCCGATCCAGCCGTCGCCCTCGTTGCCGGCGCAGAGCTCACAGACACGCTCGCCGCCGGCGGTGAGCCACGACTTCTCCACCTTCAGGCCGCCGTCGGCCAGCCAGCGGCCGAGCTCCATCTGTCCCTGCCCGTAGCCCACGGCGGCCTCGTGCACGGCGATCAGGCGAGCCCGGCTGCGGATGTGCAGCTGGGGACGGGCGGCGCGGAAGCCGTCGTAGAGCGTCTTCAGTTCCTGCTCCGTGCGGCCGTAGCTCCAGCCCTCTTCGACGGCCTGCGTGACGAGGCTGGCGACACGAGCCCGCGTGGTCTCGTCGATGCCCTTGACGAGCTCGGCGGCGTGCCGCGCCAGCCAGGCCGCCGCGCGCGGTTGCGGCGCCTTGAAGGAGACCTGCAAGAGCATCTGCGCGGCGGCCTGGCGGTGGCCCGCCTGGAACGCCTTCCAGAGCTTCTCGGCCACGCTCTTGGTCAGCTTCGCCGCGGCCACGGTCTGCACGGCGGATAGTTGTGCGATGAAGCGTCGAGTCTCAGCCGCGCCCAGCGCCTCTGCGGCCGGGAAGAGGGCGCGGAAGGTGGCCAGCTTGCGCCGTAGTTCGCGCCACTCGCGGGCGAAGTGCCCGACGTAGAGCGCGGTGAGCTCGTTCTCGGCCCCCGCCACGGCGCGATCACGGCGCAAGGCCAGCAGTTCCGCCTCGGCGCGCGTCACGGCCTCCAGCAGCTCAGACATCGGCGGCCGCCTTCACCAGTGTCTCGCGCAGGTCGGCGAGCGCCGCCGCCAGCTGCACCTCCTGCTGACCGACCTGCGTCGAGGCGGCGCCGTCGGGGAACATGGCGGCGATCTTGGCGTCGGCGTCGTCGATGCCGAGGATGCCGTACACGAGTCGTGCCAGCTCCGCCATGTCGGGGATCACGACCGACGCTTTGCCGTCTAGGGTGGCGCCCCTGACGAGCGCCGTGATGGCGGCGTCGACGTCGTGCTCGAGCACCGGCGGGAAGGCGACGTCAATATCCTCGCTGGGCTCGATCCCGCGCGAGGTACAGGCCAGGGTGCAGAGGTCGAGCAACACCTGTCGCCAGAGGCGCTGACGTTCGACGAACTTCATCTCCGTGGGACGGTCGAGCGTCTTCGAGGTCGCGTAGTTCCCCACGTCGGCGTTGCCGAAGAAGAACTCGGGCAGGCCCATGGCGGCGCAGACCTGCAGGAGGAGGAAGCGCGAATCGGCGGGCGAGGACGTGGCGCCGGCGGTCTTGATCGGGTCGAGGGCGTTCTCGCCCGAGGCGACGAACACCGAACCGGGCAGCGGCGGCGGGTTCGTCTCGCCGCTCGAACTGCCGACCGTGGTGCCGAGCTTGGCCTTGGCGGCCGCCACGCCCTTGGCGCCGCCCGTCGTCTTCAGGTTCCAGGCGAAACGCGCCAGCGACTTGGTGATCGAGGCCCAGTTCTCGAGGTTCTCGCGGTGCAGCCGCGCCCAGTCGAGGGCCGCGTAGACCTCGGAGGTGCCGAAGAGGTCGCTGGCGAAGCCGCCGACCTTGACGGCGTAGACCGGGGAGTCCCACGCAACGGGGCTGCCGCCGATCTCCTCGGGCCTGTCGTCCCCCGTCGGCTCGTAGCGCCAGTCCGGGTAGTAGGCCGTGCGCATCTTCCCGATCATGGCGCCGACGAGGGGATCGAGGCGCTGCTCGTTCCAGGCGCGTTTGTAGTACCAGGGCTCGGAGCGGTCCTCGGGGTTGCAGACGACCTCGACGACCTCTTCGAAGGGGATGGTGCGCACGCGCAGCACGTCGGCCGAGCTCGCCGGCAGGAAGCAGGCGATGTAGACGTTGCCCGCGACCTGCAGCTCCTTCTCGGCGTCGCTCGCCGCCTGCTGCCCCGTGAGAGCGCGCTGATTGCCGGGGTCGCAGATGAACTCCTGCACGGCCTCGTTGGCGCGCTCGTCGTCGCAGGAGACGGCGACGCCCTGGCCCCAGACGTAGAGGCGCTGTACCTCGACGCCGCGGTTGATCAGCGGGTTCTTGCGGTACATGAGGCGCGCCAGTTCGACGATGTGCCCGAGTCCGTCGCGGGAGAACTCTTGCGCGCCGAACATCGCCATCTGCGCCCAGCCGCGGTCCTCCAGCGCGAGCTCGAGCTCGGCGAGCCGCTCTTGGTAGAGCTGCAGCGCCTCGGCGACAGCGGTGGCCGTCTGCGGTCCGGAGCCGTTGCCGCCGTGCGCGAGTGTCGAGAGGTCGACGATGTCCATCCCTCGCCACACTGACGGCTGTCAAGCGGCGGAGTGGCACAGATTTCTAGTAGGGCGGCATGAAGCCGGTGTCGTCCTCGTAGACGAGGCGCACCTGCTGGGGCAGGACCGGCGGCGTGTAGAACGCTTGGATCACGGCATCCGCGTAGTCGGTCGAACGGCTGATGCGCTTGCGGATCTCGTCTTTGCTCTCGACGGCGATCTTGCCGCCGCTGGTCACGCGCCACTTCGGCGCCGTGAGGTCGCCGGTCAGAAGGTCGTCGGGCGGCAGTGCCACCTGCGAGTCGTGGGCCGGGTCGAGGAACTCGCGCATCGCCCACCACGCCGCGCTGCGTTTGTTGACGAAGCCGAGTTCGCCGGAGATGTCGAGTACCGGTGTACCCTCGCCGGCGTTGAAGGCCACCACGTTGAAACTCTCTTCGCGCAACCGGTCGACGACGCCGGCGCCGATGCCGATGACGTCGACCACGGCATACGCAGCGCCAGCGCGTAGCACGCCGGCGACGTGCCCCGTGGTGCTCATCGTGTCGCCCTGGGTATAGGCGCGCAGCTCCGTGATGATGGGACCACTACGCAGCGCCAGCACCGTCTTGTCGGCGCCGCCGCGGGCCACGTCGACGCCGAGACAGGTGAGCGGAGCGCCTGCCTTCGACTCTTCCCAGGCCAGCCAACGCTCGTTCGCCGCCTCCACCCAAGCCAAGGGGATGACGCCAGCCTCATCTGAGGTCGCGAACTCGCCGAGTACGCGGTTCTGGTACACGGCCGACGCCTCGCCCCATTGCCGGCGCCGCTGTGCGGCCCAGTCCCCAGAGACGCGCCCGGCGGCGATGGCCTCCGCGAGGGCGACGTGCGTCACGTGCCAGTCCTCGGTGCCGGCGCGCCGCGACTGAATCTCGAAGAAGCGGCCATTGGGCTCACCCGGCGTGGAGACGGAGAGCGCGTAACAATCACCGGTCGAGAAGGCTCCCTCGGCCGCGTCGAAGGTCGCCGCCGGGATGGCCTTGGACTCGTCGAAGAGATAGAACATGTGATCGGCGTGGGCGCCTTCCATCAGCTCCGGACGGTCGGAGGCCACGGCCGACGCCTGCCCCGTCGTGAGTTTGAGGTTGAGGTGCAGTAGTTCCTCGGAGGATCGGTACGGGTCCCGTCCGATGACGTCCCAACGCAGCAGGCGCGCCCACTTGTGGATCTCCGGCCAGAGGTAGACCTCGAGCTGTCGCCAAGCACTGGCCGTGGTCAGCACCTTCCAGTCCTCGCCGTCCCGAGTGAGTGCAAACCAATGCACCAGGATGGCGGCGCAGCAAGTCTTGCCGAGGCCGTGTGGACCACGCACGCTCTCACGGCGATAGGTGACGAGATTGGCGAGCGTCTCCTGCTGGTAGTCGGCAAGGAACTTGCCCTCCGGCCAAGCGATGCAATCGGCGGCGAAGGCTACGGGGTCGGACCAGTAGCGACGTATCGGCAAGCGGCGCAGGCGCTCGGCCTCTTCGTGCAGACGCAGAGCGCGCAGCCGCCGCAGCGACTCAAGACGCTGGCGCGCTTCCGGTACCGTCAGGGGAGTTGGCAAACTGCGCCTCCAGGCGTGCGATCTCGGCGTCGATCTCGGACAAAGCGAGGACCTCGACGCGGTCGGTGGCTTGGCCCGCTTCGAGGCGCAGTTTGTCGATGAGGATACCGACAGTCGTGGCCAGGTCCCTGCAGACCGAGGCGGGCGGCCGGTCCAGCTCGACCTCGACGGGCTTGGCGCCAGTGCCGACCCATGTCTTCATCGTCTCGCCCATACGGTCGAGCATCTCGGTGGCGCGGTCGAGAAGTTTGACGCTGAGCTCCGCACGCTTCACGGCGCGAAGAGCGTTCGCCGCCTCCGTCGCCTTTTTCGTGGTAGCAACGCAGACCACGCCACGTTGCTTTGCCCACCTGCAGATCGTGCGCTCACATGGCCGTGGACCATATGCACGGACGGCGGCCGCAGGACCATCTGCCCTATAGACGGCGAGCACTGCGGCCTTGAGATCGTCGCTATATGTCGGCGCGTTCATGCCCTCACCTCACCACGCCCGTCCGCCTGCCGGTGGCACAACCTCGGCCGGCAGGTAGACGTAGCCGCCGGTGTAGCGGATGCCGACGATCGTGAGGCGCCGGCGCAGACGCCGCACGGCGACCCACACTTCACGTCTGCGACAGAGCGGCACGCCGAGGGCCTGACAGAGGTGGATGGTCTCGCCGGGATGGGCGCGAAACAGGCGCTCGAGCTCGGCGTCAAACGCGGCGTCGGCGGCGGGACGGTAGTCGCGGCGGGTACGTCGGCAGGGCGAGCAGACCAGGACCCCCGCGGGCTCGTCGTCGGCAAGGACGCAGCCGCAGAGGTTACAGCGCCGCTTGCGGCGGTGGCGGAGACGGCCGCCGCGCCTTGCGGTTGTCACCGGCCGTTCGCATGTCGCTGTGGCTGGCACACTCACAGCGCCGGCAGCTCGTGCCGCAGTTCCTGCGTCCAGACCCCGCGAAGGAGCCAGACGTGCAGGCGGCCGTGGGTCCGCATCTGGAGCCAGATGCCGAAGGGGGTGACGAGGGGGAGGTAGCTCATACCGGCAGCCGTTCCTGCGCCGCCGCCTGCTCCAGCACCCATGCCTCGTGCTCGCGCTTGAGCTTGGCGATGATGTCTTCGAGGGGCCAGTCGGCGCAGCCGTTGCGGGACTCGGCATGGAACATCCTATGGTGGTTAGCACACATGGGAACGCATCGATCTAGCTCATCGAGCAGGCGCTCGACCGTACCGTTCTTCATGGCTGCAACAGTGTTTTCTTTCTTCGAAGGGTCTATATGGTGGGCATCCACCGCTTCAGTAGAGACATAGCCGCACACACAGCAGCCGCCCGATTCACGAACCCAATCCGCTGCCGCATCGTAGACTCGCTTTCGATACGCCCTTCCCCGCGCGGCCATTTCGTCTCGGTGCGATTGGCGATACTTCCGCCCGGCCGCTAAGCAGCTCTCGCGATGGGCGGCCGACCAAGCACGGTCGTACTCCCTGGCCCTTTCTGGGTCTGCGCTCCGGCGTTCTCTCGTTCTGGTTCGAGACAACGCGCGTTCACGTTCCAGGTTTTCTCGATACCAGGCTTGGTGACGCGCACCTCTACACGCCCGGCATTGAGCGGTCAGGCCATTTCGATAGCGCGGGTGCGGGTAGAAGAACTCACCTGTCGCCGGCTTCTCCTCGCCGCACTTCGTACACCGCTTGAGGATCGGGACCGAGTCCATGCCCCCACGCTAGGGCGCAGGCACGGGCCGCTCTACGTGAGGAATCCCGGCGGCGTGGTGCCCATTCGGCGCCCAACGGACGCCCAGCCAGCCGACCCGCACCCGACAGCGCCGACTCACGACACGGCAATCAGCCTGCAAAACGCCCGTTTCGCGTACTGGCCCGACCGCCTGCGCAGGCGCCCTCACGGATTCGAATTCCGTTGGGGGCGCCACCTCGAGCCCCGCCGAAGGCGCCTACTTTGCAGGCGATTCGCCGCCGGGCTTGCCGCCGGGCAGGAGGCGGAGACGCGATTTGGAGCCGACTTGGTGTCCAGAGAATGAACGAAGCGCCTCCACGTCCACGGCTCGCACCCGCCAATGGCCGCCCGGTGTGCGGAACGCCGGCAACTTGCCGGCTGCGATCCAGCGCGTGGTCGTAGACTTGTCGACGCCGAGACGGCGGGCGGCTTCGGCGGCGGAGATGAGGCGCTTCTCAGGCATGCTCGATGCGGTGGGCGCGCGTGAGTACCCACTCACAGTCGTGTTCGTGGTCGCTGGCGATAGCCGCCCATGCCTCATCGTCGTCGACGTCGGGCACTGGGTCGGGGTCGTGTACCTCGGCGCGGCAGTAGATGCATTCGTCGACGGTCGTCATCGTCTCCTCCTTGTCAGTACTGCTTGGACGCGGTGCAATCGCCGTAGCAACGGGTGTGGCAGAGCGGGCAGATGTCGTCGGCGTACGGAGGGAGCGTCTTGCGAGTGGGTTTGCGAGCGGCCTGAGCGGCAGCGATGGCGGCCAGGGTGCGGGCCTCATTGGCCTTGCGGGCCTGGTCAATCCTGCCGAGTTGAGCGATCCTCTCCTGGTCCGTCATCTCCGCTCCCTTCGTTGCTGCCTTACAGTGTCAGTATACCCATCGGCGCAACGACTGCAACCCTTTAGCCTGAAGTCTGCCGAATCGGAACGTGAGTCCTACGTGACCAGCCGCAGCCCCGGCTCCTTCGTCGCCCTCGACGCCTTCACGAGCGCCTCGTCGAAGGCGTTCACGGCGGCGCGCTGGAGCTCGGGCACGGCCTCGACGTAGTAGTCGAAGGTGGTCCGCACGTCGACGTGGCCGAGCAGGTCGCGCAGGGACTCGGGGTCGAGCAGTTGCCGGGTGGCGAAGTAGGTCGCGTACGCCCTCCGCAGGTCGTGGAGCGAGACGGCCAGGCCGCGGCGGGCCGTGATCTCGCAGAACGAGTGGCTCACCGTGTCGGGACGCAGCGGCTGACCGTCGCCCTTGGCGCAGACGTAGCCGGCGTCCGAGTAGCCGGGCCCCGCGACGGCGCGCTCGGCGTCCTGGCGTTCGCGGTGGGCGAAGAGCTCGGCGATGGTGCTCGCCGGGATCGGGATGCGGCGCTCCCGCCCGGCCTTGGTGTCCTTGACGAACACGCCCTCGGCCTTGGTCTGTGAGAGCGAGGCGCAGACCAGCGCGACGCCGTGCTCGAGGTCGACGTGCTCCCACGTGAGCGCCAAGGCCTCGCCGCGGCGTACGTCGCAGGTCAGGCAGAGCAGGGCGACCAGATGGGCCGCCCTGCCGCGGCAGGCCTCGACCGCGGCGACCGCCTCGGCCAATGACGGCGCCGGCTGTTTGACCGTGCGGCCCTTCGGCGCCTTCACGCGGCGCACCGGGTTGGTGCGCACGATGCCCATGGCGAGCGCCCACTCGTAGGCGCCGGAGAGCACGGCGCGCTGCTGGCGCACGGTGGCCGGCGCGTAGCCGTCTCCGTCGCGGCGCCCGCTCTTGAGCTGTGCCGCCTGCCACTCCTGCACGGCGGCGGGACGCAGACGGGCCGCGAGCAGCTCGCCGAAGACGGGCACGAGCGTGTCGTCGACGATGCCGGCGTAGCGTTCGCGCGTCTTGGCCCCGAGCTCGGCGCCGACGAGGTAGCGCGTCAGCAGCTGCTTGACCGTCAGCTTGGCGTCGGCCTCCATGCCGCCGCGGATCTCGTCGCTGCGGTCGCCGATCGCGGACAGGGCCTCGGTCCTCGTGCGGTAGTGCCCCACGGTCTCGCGCCGGGGGCCGCCGTTGGATTCGTCGACGTAGAGCACGGCGCGCCAAGTGACGCGGCCGGTACGCGGACTCGTGCGCTTCTCAGCGTGGCCGCTCACGGCCGGCAGAACTCGCAGTCGCAGCTGGGAAGATGGTGCCAGCCGTCGGGTTCGTCTATCGGTGGGTGGAGCATGTCGGCGCCTGTGTTGACAATCCCCGTCTCCGGATCCGCGTCATCAGCGTCGTGCTGAATCCATGCGAACCCGATTCCGGGGACGAACACGCTAAGACCATTGGTGTAGCTCGTTTCCCATGCGAACCGCCCCGCCTTCTTCACCTGTTCCAGCGTCAGGTCACTCATTACAGAACTCGCAATCGCGCTCAAGATAGGCGTTCACACCGGCCTCGATGGCATGTATTCCTCCAAGAGGAGGATGGCACCCTCGTCCATCTTGAGGGTGAGGTCGCTGCTGGTCACGGTGTTCCCTGCCCAGACGTGCTGGTCCCAATTGACCGAGGCCCTCAGGGCGATGCCGGGATGCGCTATGTTCTCGCAATGGAAATGTGTCAGGATGCCGCGTTTGACGATGATCCGCATCTCCTTGTCGGGCGGCAGCACTGCTGCGAGCGTCCAGTGATCAACCCACCGCCAAGTGAACTCGATGTCGCTGTCTACACTGGAGAGACGTTGGTCGTCGCCGTCAACGCACCACACACGCCAGGTACTCATCGGATCGTCAGGCATCGCGGGCCTTCCCTGGGTTGGTCACAGCGACCGTGGGGTTGAGCATCTTCGCAGCCATGTCGTCCCGCTGCCACTTGTACTTGTCGCTAGACTGCTGTAGCTTCGCCGCCAGCCGGGCGATACGCTGGAGGGCGCACATGGCGCAGTCTTCTCGGCGGTCAATGATGCGTTGCGGCTTCAGGTTCTCGGCCACGAGAGCGAAGTCGACCGGGTCGATCCCGGCCTCGCCTAGAATCTCAAGCGGGTCATCAAGCATGGCGGGCCTCCTCGCAGAATTCGCAGTCACAGTCGGGGAAGAAGTGCTGCCAGCCAGCGCGCAGAGCTACATCGTCCTCATCCACTACCACTGGCCTCATGGGACACGAGTCGAACCACACGAAGGCATCGCGAAATGGAAAGTAGACGTACATGCCGCGTGCGTGGAAGGCTACGGCTGGCCGCCCCGCCTTCTTCACCTGCTCCGGGGTGAGGTCACTCATCGCCAGATCACCATCAGCTTGTCCGGTGGCAGACCGGCGATCCGGACATTGACCCCGACGTCGCTCGCTACCTGATGAACAGCGAGCGTGTCACGCACCGTCCACTCAGCAATAGGGAGGACGATGCGGACCTTGAACGCGTCTGCGTCGTACTCTCCAGGCCAGGGGGCATAGTGCAGCACATCGGGAGCGGATTCGTACCGACCCGCGAGCCTGAACTTGGGGCTTTCGAGGATGGCCAACAGAGTGTCACGCTGCCCGACGTTCATCCAGTCCCCCCATCCAAGACTCGTCCAACTCGATCCCGGCCTCGTGCAGAATCTCAAGTGGGCCGTCAGTCATCGCGCGCCTCCCAGCGGGCGTCGAGGTCGGGATAGGTCGCCTTCAGCCACTCGCAGAATAGGGTCCAGTCCATCCATGCCCCGACATTGGTGAACCGATCCACCGCATCGAGCACGGCGAAAAGCGTCGTCTGCTGCTTCACCGCCAGCCGGGCGAGGGCGAGGATGGCGATATCGCCGCGAGCAATGACCTGCTCGTGCCATGTGGCATCGCCGTCCTCCTCGTGCCACGAACGTTCCTCGTACTCTGCCACCTCCGGGCACTCGATCCCGGCGTCGCGCAGAATCTCAAGCGGGTCGTCGATGGCCATTAGTCTACCGCCTCATCGTCAAGCATCGTGAGTTGTCCGGGCTGGTCGGGTGGCGCATCCTCCGGCGGCCAGGCTGCGGCGGCGCGCAGATGGACGTAGCGGGCACGGCGGAAGGGCGCTTCGTACGGGATGGAGTAGCCACGCTGCCTGGAGCCCAGCACATTGACACCGAAGCGGCGCAGCATCTGCACGACGTCGCGAACCGCCCAGGAATCGTAGCCCGTGAAGCGGACCCACTCGCCTACGTGGCGCATGAGCTGGCCGGCGATTACGTCTGGAAAGTCCGGATCGTGGCGAGCCTGATAGCCGGCCGGCGCGAGGTACTTCGTCTCGGTCACGACGCTCGTCACCGGGCCGGCCACCAAGAGAACGAGCGCATGAGCAGGTCGCAGTAGACGCGCAACGAGGCGCGCATGTCCTCACCCCGGAGACGGGCGACGGTCTCGAGATCGTCTCCCACGCCGTCGGCCACGCAGCACGCTACGCCGCGCCTACGCCACTCGATGAGCCGCGCCTTCTGCGCCTTGCGCACGCGGCCCCGCGGATTGAGCTTGGATGCAGGCTTTTTCATCTCGAGCCAGACCTGAAGACCATGTGGTGACGTGCAGAGCAGGTCGGGGATCCCCCGCGAGCCGACCCGCACGTCCTCCTGCATGACGTCCACGCTCCAACCGTAGAGGCGAAAGAGGTCCACGACGGCCTTCTGCGCCTGCTTCTCCGTGCAGGGGATCGCGTCACTGGCCATGCTCGGCCTCGTATCGGGCGGCGAGGTCGGCTTGGGATTCTGCCAGACGAGCGTATCCCCATCCCTCGGCTACGGCACGAATGGCGAGAAGCGATTCGTCGGAACGCCACAACCTCAGTCGCGCCACCTCAGTCTCGAGCCTCTGTTCATTCTTGATAGACTCGCTGAGGGCTCGGAGCGCTTCCGCCTGTTCCTCGTCCAGGGGGATGATGGCGTCCGCCTCTTGCAACAGCTCGTCCTCGTTCATCCGGTCGATCATCCAGTCGCCCGAACGGCTCACGGCTGCCTCCTCTCTTTGCGGGCGGCGAGTGCAGCGGCAATCTCAACGCAGCGCGCAACGCCTTCGTTGTATTCCTCAGACCCAGACAGGGTAGGAGGCGCTATCCGCGCGTTCTCAAGGGCCTTCACCACCTCGTCGGGGAACTGCTTCAGCCGCGCCACCTCTTCCCCGCGCCGGTCCATCTCGGCCACGACCAGCTCGTACTCCTCGCGGCCCGTCGCAAGGACGCGGTTGAGTTCCGCAACCTTGGCCTCGGCCTTCTCGGCGCGCTCTTTCTCCTCCTCGTATTGCATCTCGATTTGATGTGTGTAGTCGGCCCCGTCGCGGGCGTCTGACCGCAACTCGGCGATGGCGGCGTCGGCCTTGGCGACGAGGATGCGTAGTCCGGTCTCCGTCTCACATCCGGCGAGGGCGCGGTGTTCCTCCCACTCCCGCAGCTTCTCCGGCATCGGGTGGCCGCTCATGTCGCTCGGGCCTCGGCCTGCTCGGCGCGGTCCTTCCACGACTGGCGCGCATCTTCGGCTACGTCCGCTTTCGCCTCGGCCTTCTCTGCGCGGTCGAACAGGGCTTGGATGTCGCCGTCGCCGATGCCGCGAGGACGAGCGGCTAGTTCGGCCTCAAGCTCGGCGATGCGGTTGAGGTCCGCTATCCACGCCTCGTAGTAGAACCATGCTCCGTTGGCGGGGTCGAACATCGGGTGGCCGCTCATGTCGCTCATCCCGTCCCCCCTTCCACGCCGCTGTTCGTCCACCGGCTCGGCTCGTACCGACAGCGACTCTCGTAGGGGCGCTGGTGGTCGTAGGCGTCGATGCGTTCGGGGCACTCGATCGTGCAATACATCGCGCTGCCGAAGGAGTCGAAGTGGTCACACGTGGCGCAGCACTCCAGCGCCTTGGCTCGGGCCTCGGCCTGCTCGTATCTGCGCTGTGCAATCTCTGCCTCACGGCAGGGAAGACGTTTCTCGTATAGCGCCTCGGCTCGGGCCTCGGCCTGCTCCAGGGATTCCGTCAGTGCGTGTGTCATATCGCGATACGTGCCCTCTGACACACGAGCAATTCCCAGCGCGTACTCGGCCTCTTTCAGTTGCTCTTGAAGCGCCTTGACTGTGGCCCACGTTGGCGCGGCGGCGAGTTGGGCCTCGAGCTCGATGACCCTGTTGGCCGCAACTATGCCCTTCTTCGCCGCCTTGGCGAGACCGCGCTTCTGCTGCTCGCACTTGGCAAGGTCGGCCGCGGCCACAAGTTGCTCCTTTACAAGTTGTGCCTTCAGCGCCGCGATGGCGGCGTCGGCGGCGTCCTTGACGTCATCCTTGTTGCAATACGGGTCGGTTGAGGTCAAGTCCCACTCCCGCACCGCCGAGGCGGTGCGGGCCTCGTTGTCGCGGCCCATATCGCAGGTGTGGCTCGGAACTTCAACGTCCGGCATCGTGGGGTCCTTGGGCCAGCTCATCGGTTCTTCTTCCGCGACGCCCGGCTGGCCTTGCGCGCCTTGCGCTTCATCGCCGCGAGGTTCCGCGCGAGTCTCCGCATCTGTGGCGGCGTGCCGACGACCAACACCTCATCGTCGGTGGGCTCCTCGTCGGGCGAGAGTGGTCTGAACTTGATGGTGTCTGTGTTCACGGCCGCCGCCTCTCGTCGCCGCCCTCCGCAAGCCACGTTGCCAGTGCGAAGGTAATGACGGCGAACACGCCGCCATGAATGACAAGGCCATCCTGCCATGACAGATTCAGCCACAGCGGAGGTTCGAGACAAGCGACGGCCGCAATCAGCGAGCCGAAGAGCAGGGTTTTCACGGCTGCCTCCTCTCGAAGTAGCAGCAGCCGAAGTCGGGGAAGCCAGGAGCCTGCGGAACGTCAAACATGATTGCGACGTCTTCTCCGCAGGCGTCTCCGCCCGTCCGTTGGTGCACGCACTCCTCGCAGCGCACGGTCGGGGCGGCAGCGATGTAGGCAAGTAGCGCGGCGGCCCCGCTTGCACCGGTTGACCGCAGCGCCTCCCGCAGCGCGTCTCTGTCGATCAGGTCACTCATGGTCTCCGGTTCCTTTCATGCGTCGGCCAAACGACGCGGCGCCCAGTCCTTGTGGCGGCTGCCGTCCTTCCAGCCGCAGAATGAACAGTGAAGGTCGCCGTCCTCGTCGTAGGTGAGCGGCATGTCGCTGTTCTGCTTGCGGCAGTCGGGACAGGTCGGCGCCGGCTCAGCCGCGGCGTCGCCGGCCTTGTATCCGGCCGGCCATCGCTCAGCCCAGTCCTCGAAGCTGCGCTTCGGCCCGATGAACGTCGCCGGGTGGGGGACGTACTGGAGCTCGGTCGCGGTCTCGCGTTGCCAGTCGGCTAGGTGCGCGGCTGCTGCCGTTGCGATTCCGCGGTCCTTCTTCGTCATCCGCGACCAGCGCTTCTTCGCCTGCACCTTGCCGATCTTGCGTGGATACACCGACCAGAAGTGCAAAAAGCCGTCATCTGCGCATGCAGATGATGAAATGTTCTTAAGGTCTTTAAGGTCTAAAAGGTCTGTACCAGCGCCGTCCTGCGGAGCGTCCGCGTCCTGTCCTGCGGACGCGCGCCATTTAGCCTTGCGTTCGCGGTCCTGTTCGCGTTTCACGATGAGTCTGCCGGCGTATTCGCCCCAGTCATGGATGCGGCGCGGCTTGCGGTCGATAAAGCCGGCGGCGATGAGCGACTCGACGAGCAAGGTGCCGTCGCCGGTCCACTTGCAGCCTTTGGCGATCTGCCGATCAGTGAACTTGGTAAGGTCGCCGTCCTGCGCGTAGTCGAGGGCCCACCACCAGAGATGGTGCAGGACGCCGACGGCGGCCATGTCGGCGACGTCGTTCGCCGTCGTGCCGTTGAACAGCAGTTCGGCGAGGCGGTCCTTCTTCGGGTGGTCGCGCAGGGCCTGATGGGATTCGAGCCAGGCCATCAGAAAGGGATCTCGTCGTCGTTTGCAGGAACGGTGGCCGCCCTATTCGGGGTGAAGATGTCGACGGCGAACTTGGTTGCCGTGACAGTCGGAACCAAGTAGCCATAGGCCGTTCCCGTGCCATTGGCTACTTGGTGGCCGAATCTGCCCGCTTCCGCCATCCACCGAAGAACGCTCACCGGCAAGAGATAGATGGTGCTGTAGTCACCGATGCAATACAGGCGCGGCGGAGGATCGTCGTAGATCCCGCACGGTCTCCAAGAGCTACTCTCATCAGTCGTCCGTCGTTCTCTCGTCTCAACGAATAGGTTGCCGGTCGTTGAGAACTTTCTGTCCTCCTTGATCTCGATCCCTTGCTGATTCTCGCCGAACTCCCACTGGTAGTAGCGCGAGCGATGCGGCAAGCAGACGATGTGGTTGTCCCAGAGGACAGACATCACGAAGTCCTCGTACTTCTTCCCGGCCTCCACCGCAGCGTCAAAGTCGGCCCTGGTCCGTTCATCCATCGCTTGCCTCGTTTCCCCAGACGTGCCAGCCCTCGGGGGTGTCGCCACGACGGAAGAGTTCGATGCGATTGCCGAAGGTGTACATGGAGTCGATCAGGACGCGGAACTCGTCAGGCTTGCGGCTATGCTTCGTGCGCTTGAAGGAGAAGACGCTGCCCTTCGTGTGGACTTGGTCGGCGGGGCACGATCCGCGCACGCCGATGAGGAGTAGTTCGTGAGAGATATGAGCGTAAGACCCACGGAACGGATGATGCTTGTCCCAGACGAGTGAGGCTTTGTAGCCGAACTCCCAGGCGCGCATGAGCTCTAAGGCGTCTTCAAGCATAGGCGACGTCGCCCAGAGGAAGAGCACCGAATCGGGCAGCGCCATCCGCGACACAGGCAGCGCCTTCAGTTCGCCGAGTTCCATCGTCGGGTACTGGTCCTCGACCATGCCTCCTTCGACGCCAGGTCTGTACTCCGTGAGGCCGGTCTGTCTGTACTGCCACGGGGGATCGGCGTAGAAGACGCGGAAGGTCGGCTTGTCGAAAGCTGGGGCCGGAACGGCCGCGCGGCCTGCCTTTATATGATGGACTTGGCGGGCGGCCTCGCGGACCACGCCGGCGGTCGTCTTTGGGTCGTTGAAGTCGACGCGGCGGGCGACCTCGAGGATTTCTTCATCTGGGAGACGCACGAGAACCCGAGCCTGTTTCTCATCGCGCGGCACGTTGTGTACCCGGGTACACACTTGGGCCACATTTGCAGCCCTTATTTGTTGATAGGCCCTCCCCGAGGTCCACTTCCAGCGGCCACGAAGGTACTCCGCGAAGCTGTCATAGCCAGCGCCTATGTACAGCAGCCCGCGATCAATCTCGGCAAGTGCGAGACCGGCCTCATACCAAGCACCGACGAAGGTCTCGATCTTGGCCTCGCACTCAGCGAGCGACCGGACGACGACTGCCCTACTCATCCCCCACCCCCTCGCTCCCGCCCCACTCGAGCTCGTCCTCCGTCCATCGGTTCGCCGCCCGGTAGCCGGCGCGGAAAGCGTCCTCGCGTCCGCCGGAGGCCATCATGCAGGCGACCATGAAGCCGCCGGCCGCGCCGGCGGAGAGGCCGGCGAACACGGCGCTGATGATGAAGAGGATCGTCATCCGCGCCACCCCCCATGCAGACCGCAGAAGCGGCTCGGGTTGCGCCGGCAGAGCACCGTCGAACAGCCCGGATCGGCGCAGACGCGGCCCTCGGGCAGGAGCACGGTGAATAAATATGCACCGTGGGTTCCGACGACGCCGCCGGCCTCGGGCTCGTCTTCGCCGAGGCAGACGATTTCGACGCCGTCCATGTGACGCAGCCGCCAGAGGGCGCGCACCGCCGTCTCGTAGGTCATCCCGAGCTCTTGCGCAATCTGCCGGCTGGTGAGCACGCGCCCGGCGAGCAGGCCGTAGATCTGGCGGGCGCGGTTGGCGTTGGGGTGTGAGAGTGGCGCGCGCTCGGCTCTCATGACCAGTTCCATAGGACACCACCCGCCCTCGCAGCGTGCCGGTAGTGCTCGAGGGTGCGCGCCTCGTCGATAAGCACGGCGCTGCCGGAGCCGTCCGGGTAGACGCAGGTGGTGTAGTAGCCGGCCTCGCCCCTGTAGAGCTCGACGCGGTTGCCGGAGGGCGTCGGGTAGGCGGCCAGGAGGTTCGCGGGGGCCTGGGTGGTGCTCACGGCTCCGCCCTCCCCTCCGGGTAAGTCATCCAGAGCAGCAAGTCGCTTCGGCAGCGCAGCCGGCCGCCGACCTTGTGGTTAGCGATCTCATCCCAGGCGCCGGAGGCGTCGCGCCTCGGCAGCACGGCGACCTCATTGAGGCCGCCGCCGCGCGTCACCGCCTTGAGGATGCGGCGCCGATAGTTGCCCAGGAGGCGGAAGCCCAAGTCACGTCCGATGCCGAGGAACTCGAAGGCCACCGTCGTGTCCACCGTGGGCTCGCGGCGCAGGAGCTCGAGCAGCTCCGACTCTTCGCGCGTCGTGGCGCTCATGGCGTCACCGCCTCGTCCCAGTACAGGAGCATGTGCGGATACCGCTCGGCGGCCGAGAACGTGGCGCACCACGACATGCCGTCGGGGGCCTTCCGTTCGGCCTCGCGTTGGCACTCGTCACACGAGAACGCCTCCGCATCGCTACACCAGCTACAGTCGTCGTGGCGGTAGGCGCTGGATGCCGGGTTGCCCCTCGCATTCTTAAGCAGGAAGGTGACGCGCTTCGTCGCCGGTTCTCCGCACCAGTCACAATCGCGACGACGCCGAATCTGGACGCGCCTTTCGCCCTCTCCGGGCAATAGCTCGCTCATCTCAGACCGCCAGCGTGTCGGTCGCCTCGAGGAACTGCTCGTCCTTGCCCTCGACCTCTGTGGCGTCCAGAGCGGCCTTCGCGGCTCCCACTACGTCCGCAGGTGCCTCGTCGCCCGAGAGGGCCGTTTCCGTGGCGCCCTTGGCCCCCTTCTTGGCGGTCGGAACCAACGTCTGCGTGACGGTCTTGCGTCCGAGGTGGGCGCGGTAGGTGAGCGGCTTGTCGAGTTCGGGCGAGCCCTTCACGCGGATGCACTGCCCGGACTCGGACAGCCCGCTCTCGTCCTTGACCGGGTGCAGGGTCAACTTGTGGCCGATCCACTCGCCGGAGTCGTCGCCCCACATGGCGCGCAGACTGACGGCGTTGGTCTTGTTCATCACAAAGAGCTTCTCGGTCTCGGCGAAGGCGACGATCACGGCGCCTTCCTCGCCGCCGGCGCCGTTGCTGAGCATCTCGCGCTTGATCGACGTGATGGTCAGGGTGACGGCTTTGCCGTCGAACTCCCCGGCCTTGATATAGGTGCCGGGGTAGAGCTGGTCGAATGACATTCCCTTGCTCATGGCGTGGCACTCCTTATTTGCTCGCGCACATGCGCGAGCAGATGTTCAATCGAACGCCCACTCCAGCCGTGGTGAAGTTCGTGGTGGAGCAGCTTGTGGCAGTTGTGACAAAGGGGGATGCACTTGCCCAGTTCGGCGAGCAGCTCATCCAAGTCGATGATGCCGACGATGGACCCGTCCTTGGCGCTCGGATCGAGGTGATGAGCAGACATGATGCAGGGCAGGTAGGCGATCCCGCAGCAGGCGCACCCCGATTGATAGAACAGGTCGCGGAGCGCCACGCAAGGCTGACGGCGCGCGGCCGTGTACGCCCGGGCACGGGCGCAGTCTTCCTCTCGGTGCTCGGCGTGCCGTGTGCGAGCCTTGGCGTTCTGCTCATCGCGGTGCGCAGCGTGATAGGCACGACTGTAGGCTGTGTCGTAGTCTCGCTGTGCTTCGGACTTCGCTGTCACGGCAAGACCTCGATCGTGTCGGAGTAGTCGGTCTCGTCCTCGAACAGCCATGGCGCCAGGTCGAGCGCCTGAGCGCCCTCGTAGCGTCCCGGCCAGATGCGTCGCCGCCGGCACTCTTTGACCTTGGCCAGCAGGTTGCTGACCATGTCCTCGCTGAGCGCCAGGTCTTCCTCGCCGATGTCGAAGACGCCGATGTCGTGCGGCGGCTTCTGCTCGACGGCGATGATGGCGACCCGCTCGAAGGGGACGCCGAGCGTGCGCAGGCCCATGGCCGCGAAGGCCATCTTGCCGCGGTAGCCGAGCTCGCCGGCGAGGCGTGCGAACTTGCGCTTCTCGGCGCTCCCCGTGGTCTTGAGGTCCGCGAGCAGGCCGCGCCGCACGAGATCGGGACGTGCCTTGCAGCGGATGTGCGTGGCCGGATCGACCCAGCGCAGGGTGACCTCGCGCTTGCAGTGCCGCATGACCCTGCGGGCCTCGCGACCCTGGCGGCCGTGAAGCACGGCCCAGGCGGCGCCCATGACCTGCTCGTACTGCTCGGGATTGAGCACGGTCGCGCCGGGATGTTCGGCCTTGAAGGTCTCCCAGGGGCCGCCGGACTTGCGCCCTTCGTAGATGACGTACTCGGCGTCGAAGATATCGGGCTCGAGCACGGCGGCGTGGATCGCGCTGCCGACGATCATGAGCGGCGTCGGCTGCTTGTCCGCGGTCAGCCCCTCGTGATAGGCGAGCATCGACGTGCGCGCGGCAGAGAGCTTTGACCAGCTCACGCCTTGCAGCCGCTGATACTCGGCGAAGGGGATGTCGGTACGCAGCCAGAGCTTGTGGATGCGCCGCTCCATGACGGTGCTCATGGCTGCCTCCAGTACGCGGCCATGAGCACGAGCAGGCAGACGGCGTAGAGGGCGACGAAGGCGATGAGGACTAGAGTGAGCATCTCAGCAGCCCACCTCTCGCGCCTCGCCGCTGGGCCTGCCGCAGTCTTCGCAGATGCGGATGATGCGGCCCGTGCCCTGGTCGGAGTAGGCGCCGTTCCAGCCGGTCTCGATCTCGTCGGCCCAGATGAGTTCGCCGCCACACTGCGAGCAGTAGTCCTCACTGTGTGGGCAGCCGACGCACTCGTCGGGCCGCTCGTCATCGAGGACGCTGCAGAAGGCGCAGCCCTCGTCGGGAGCCTTGTTCGGCGTCTCGTCGAGTTCGCTGATGTCATGGGTCTTCATGGCCGCCCCCTGTAGGAGCTGACCTCGTAGGACGCCTCGTGCCGGCGCACGGCGTCGCGCAGGCTGCGCCTCTCCTTGAGCGCGATGTCGAGCGCGGCGCCGGTCGTGCTCGCCTGGGCGCGCAGCTCGTGGACGCGCCCGCGATAGGTCACGATGACGACGTAGTCGCGCAGGGCGGTCATGAGGCGGCCCCCGGGAAGCATTCGTGCACGATCTGCGCCGTCGGGTGCTTCGCGCGGAGCGCGAGCGCCCTGACGAGGGGGCGGACGAACACGAGATCGTCGTAGGCGACGACGGCCATCGGCGCGCCGTCGCGGTCTGCCTGCTCCTGCGCGCGGCGGCGTTGCTTCTGCGTCGCCTTGAAGGAGCGCGGTAGAGTGCGGGGGCTCATCAGATGACCCCCTCGTTTCTCGCCATGACCATGACGGCGACGACGAAGACGCCGCCGTACAGCACGAGGCCGGGGACGCCGGACACGAGTCCGGCGAGAAGGCCGGCGGCGACGATGAGAAGCAGGAACGCGGCCATGCCGGCGAAGGTGAGGACGTAGGCGCTAATCGTGCCTAGAACGTTACGCGAGCGCGTATCGGTGGTACGATGCGCGGACGGGCTCTCTGCTTCCTGCTTGGTTGCTCTGGGCTCGAGGGGGGCGGGTCTCTTTCCAGGGTCCCCGCCTCCCGCTCTTTGGCGGTGCAAGTCTCCCCCTCTCGGTGACGTCTCAACAAGTGTTGCCCGTGGTGGTGACAGCCTCCTCTCTCAGTCGATATCGGTCGGGCATGTGAAGACTATATCCGTGCGCAAATCGTGTCAAGTGCCATCTTCGGAAAGAACCTTCGCTATCCTGCTCAGCTCCCGGGCGGGGATGTAGCGTTGCCCCTGGCGGCCGCTGCGCTCGCACTCGATCAGGCCGGCGTCGCACATGCGGATGATGGTGCTCTTGCTCGTGCCCTTGGTAAGCCCGAGTTCACGGAGCGCGGCGGCGAACTCGCCCGCCCGGTAGGGCCTCTTCCTTCCCGTCACGGTCCCTCCATCGTCGCTCTTCCAACAGGCACGGTACCACCATTCGCAGAGCGGCGATACACCCGCACCGCCCGCTCATTCTCATGCTCTCCTTCAGGTCTAGACATACGCCCTCAAGCAGGACTTGAACGTGGAGGCTTGGAGCCCTGGCCTGTTGCTGAGCGTATACTGCGGCGCGGACACAGGTTCATCGAACGGGAGGGCTATGGACACGTCGGTCTTCATCTTCGTAGCGATTGTCGTTGTGGCGTCGTCGATCGTGGTCGCGCTCGATGCCCATAAGAACAGGGTGTCAGTGAGTGCTTCGCGGCCTTATTCGCTCAACACGGGGGCTCTTGCCTGGCTGCTCACCTGTCTGCTGATCTGGGTCTTCGGTTTCCCCTACTACCTCGTGCGGCGCTGGCAAGTCCGGCGAGACACGACGGCCCGGACGCCGCGATGACGCCCGGGCCGTCGCCGTCGCGCCCCTACAGTACGGTGTTGGGCCAGATGAGCTTCTTGAGCCCATAGAGCACGGCGCCGATGCCGAGCGCGAGGGCCGCGTTCGTCACGCCCACGTCCTCGAGCGCGCCGGGCTCCAGCAGATAGGCCACCAGTCCGCCGATGAGCGGGAAGACGACGGTCCAGAACGCGCGGATGATGGCGGCGCGCAGCCTGTTCGTGTCCATGATTCACCTCCTCTCGCAGTCGGGGACCGCAGACGCCAGAACCCTCCAGCGTCCCTTGAGCTTGGTGCCGCGCAGCCGCCCCTCGCGCACTGCCCGCCGTACGGCCCCCTGAGTGACGCCGAGCAGCTGCGCGGCCTCTGCGGTGCGCAGGTAGCGACGCCTTGCCAGGCGCCCGCTCAGGGCATCCCTCGCAGCGCCAGCCCGGCGATGACGAGGATGACGAACAGCCAGCCGGCGAAGAGGATGACGACCGACCAGGGAGGCATCACGTCGCCGCCAACCCGTACAGCTCGCGGTCGCTTTCGTCCAGCACCCTAGGCATGGCTCACCAGAACTCCCGCATCGTCGTCCAGCGCGACCAGCCGTAGGCGCGCCACATCTTCGCCGCCAGTCTCACGTTGGTCGCCGGTCGCCAGGGTCGGCAGCGAAATCCGAGGAGCTGGAAGAGGCCGATCTCGCCGGCCGCGCCGAGCGCGTGCGGGTCACCGCCCGACTCGCACTTGATGCAGAGCATCGCGTGGCCCCACTCGTGGCCGGGAAAGTAGCGATGAACGAGTGGGTACCAACGGGCCACTCTTCTCCCGTACAGCCGGCGGAAGCGCGTAGTCTCGCGAGCGACGACGCGAGCCTCGCGTTCTCGAGCCGTCGCGCGCTGAGTGGCGGCGAGAGCGGCGGCGCGGCCGCGAGCCCTGGCCTGGAGTGCCGCAACATGGCGCTCACCGCGGCTAGCGCGGTGAGCGTGAGCGACAGACTCAGTGCGGAGAATCGTCGCCGTGACGATCGTAAGCGCGACGATGGCGAGCAGCGTGGCATTGCGCACACCTTCCCCCTTGTCCGCCTATAAGGCGGGGCGGACGACCTAGTTCACGGGCCGATGGCCGTCCGCCCCTTGTCGAGAAGGGGGGACCTGTCGACAGACTTGAGGCTAGCCGCCTTGTCGCCGCCGTTCTACGTGAGCTTTCGCGCAAACGCAGAGCGCCCCGCCGGCGGAGGATGACCGACGGGGCGCTCGCAGCCGCGGACGCATCCGCGGGGTAGGTCAGCTCACGGCGGGGATGTCGAGATTGAGGACGAGCCTGCCCCTTTGGATCGTGGTCGCGTCGTCGGGCGTGGGCTCGACCTCGTCATAGCTGGCGAGGATCTTGTAGGACTGCCGCGTGCCAGTCAGGACCTCGGTCTGCGCGATCGTGGGCTCGAACTCGAGCGTGTAGCCGTCGTCTGTGCTGGTGACGCTGGCGGCCGTCCAAGTGAACTCGAAGGCGCGCAGGTAGACGGTCACATTCTCGGCGTCGAGGTCGAGTGCGTGCGTCGGGTCGGAGATCGCCACGGGGATGCTGCGACTCTTGCTCGCCGGATAGGAGTCGCCCTGCTCGAGCGAGATCGTGCCGTCGGCCGCCACCGGGCTCGAGACCGTCACCGCGAGCGCGCCGATCGTGTCGGTCTTCGCCTTCATGGAGGCCAGTTCGTCGGTCACGACGGTGAGCACCTGGTCACAGGCTCCCGGAGCCGTGGCCTTCAACGAGATGAAGTCGGCGTCCATCTCGGCGGCTGTAAGCGTGATTGCGTAGACGCCTGAGGCGCCGATCTCGGCGGCGGGGGTGGTGGTGGCGACGAAGCCGCCGCCGTCCTTGGACACAACGCAGGTGGGCGCGAGGCCGCTCTTGAGAATGGTCGTGTCGGCGGCGTCGTACATGGGCACCATGACGACGCGCGCGACGGCCTTGGTCATTGCCACGAGAAGTCACCTCCTCCGAATCGGTGAATGTGGGGATGCGGGCGGCGAGCGGCGGCCTCGCCGTATCTCCTGATCGAGGCAGAGCCGCCGGAGAGCGCGGCGCCGGTGCCCGAGCAGGGCCGCGCGGCCTGGATGCCCACAGTGGTCACGCAGGCAGCCGCCGCTATGCCGCCCAGCGTGCGCGTGCTGGTCAGCACGGCCGCGCCTCCACTGACTGCCTTGCATTGTCCGGACAATGGATAGGTCTGCGCGCCACCGACGATGCCGATCGCGGCGGAGCTTGACGAGACGCCGGGCGTGGTTCCCGACAGAGTCCGGGTCGCGGTCAGGGCGCACGAGCCGCTACTCTCGGCGGCCACCGTTCCCGAGAGTACGGCGTGGCGCCCGACGTCGGCGGAGGTCGCCGACAGAGCGTTGGCGACGCCCGCGATGGGCCGGGCAGCTCTCGCCATGGCGCTCCCGCCACTCTCGGCGCCGGTCGTTCCGGACAGCGGGTAGCTGCTCGTCCCGGCGTCGACGCCGATATCGGCTGAGCCGCCACTGATGGCGCCGACGGCCCCGCTCAGGGGTGGCTTGGCGAGAATGGACGCCGAACTTCCGCTGATGGTGACCACCGTGCCGGCGAGGGACGGTTTGGCGAGAATGGCGGCCGAGCCGGCCGAGACTCCGGCCGCGGTACCCGACAGTGGTCGCGCGGCGCTGATGGCAGTCGTGCTGGCGCTCTGTGCCGCCACGGTTGCCGTGAGCGGCCGGGCAGCGGTAACCGCGCTCTCGGTCGCCGTGGCCGCTACAGCAGAGCCGCCGAGTGGACGGGTAGCCCGGACCGCCCCGCTCGTTGCCGAGACGCCTGAGACGGTTCCCGAGAGCGGATAGCTGGCGGCCGCCGCCGTGTAGTAGACGGTCATCCTCAGGTAGTCGACGAAGATGTCCGCGTTATTGGTGCCGTTGAGATAGGCGAACTGCACGCCGAAGTCGGCGTCGTTCACCATCGTCGGCGTGAGCGTGACACCCCACTTGTCGGCCGCGCCGCCGAAGGTGTCGATCCCCAGCGAAGTCGGGAGACTGCCGCCGTCGGCGGCATTGTTGTCGCCCTCTGCCGTACCCGAAGCGTTGAGCAGCTTCATCATGTGGCAGGACGAGTTGCCCGCGTAGCCCTCGACCTCGACCACGATGCCGTCTACAGTGGCGCCCGCCGGGATCTCAAAGCCGAACCCCTGGCACTTGACCAGGTAGGTGTAGTCGTTGGCGTCATAGGTGTTGTCAGTGATGTAGGCATTGCTGCCGTCATCCGCCTTGACGTTGGCGATGTCGACCCAGTCGTTATCGTCATAGGGCGTGACGGCGCTCGTCGTCGAAGCGGCAGTCGGATAGCGTGGTCCAGAAGACGACATCCTACCCTGCTCAGGTCAGCGTGACCTTGATCGCCCCGGCGGCGATGCTGATCTTGTCGCCGGTGTCATAGGTCTTCTGGGTATCCACCGCAGTCCAGTCGGTCTTCTGCGTCGAGCCCGCCGAGTTGTAGATGGCGTAATGCGTGATCGTCACGTCGTCGGCGTCGCAGGCGGCGCTTTCAGTGGCCCCCGTGTTCTGGCGCACGGTCGGATCGGCGTCGGTGGATGCGTCCCACGCGGCAATAGCTGTGGCCGCGATGTGAGTCGTCGCGGAGCTGCCGTTTTCCGACCACTGCACCTTGTCGCCGTCGACGATCGCGCTGTCGAGGGTGGTCCGTGCGAATGCTTTGGTGAAGCCTGCCATGGTGATCTCCTATCTCCTTCCGAACCTACTGAGCCGGATGACGGTGTGCGCTTGCCAGTACGGCCGCCACGCCTGCCGCACAGCATCGCCTTCGTTCCCGGCGATCGTGGTCAGCCGCTTGTAGGCCAGCAGGTTGCCGGTCACGACGGCGATGTGGTCGGGCGTCGCGTCGGTGCCGGGCCAGTTGAGGCAGACGAGGTCGCCGACGCGCGCCTTGACACGCGCCACGTCGCGACCGGTCTTGCGCGCCCATTCGGCCCACGACGGGACCCAGGCCGGACGCGGCGGCAACTCGCCGTCGTAGCCCGCCTTGTGCAGGAGGCAGACGCAGAAGGCGGCGCACCAAGCGGTCGGGAACGTGATGCCGGCGGCGGCGAGGTACTGACGGACGCGATCGCCCCAGTTCGGCGAGCTCTCATGGATGCCGACCTCTTCTCGGGCGATGCGCGCGACGCGCTTGCGGAAGCGCGCCGGGAACAGCGCGTCCAGCGTGGCCGTGTCGAAGCGGCCCGTCTTCGGGATGCCGACGAAGCCTTGATACGTCTTGAGCGTGGCCTCGCAGGGCTTGCCGACGCGGTTCGTGCGCCAGCGGAAGCCCTTGGCGATGGGCAGCTTGTTGGCGCTGCAGCGATTGCTGAGGCGGCGTTTCATGCGTGGGGTTCTCATGGCCTCCTCTTCCTTGGGGCGTAGGACTGGCACTCGAAGGCGACGTCCGCGTCGGGCAATCTGCGCTGCGCGATCTCGGCCACGAGGTTCACGTGCGCGACGCTGCGCCGGACCTCGTCGCGGGCGAACTGGCAGAGCTCGGCGTCGCGGCAGCGCTCACAGGGTTTCGTCTCCAGGTAGACCAGCGGCATCGCGTCACCTAGCCAGACTGACCAGGAACGCGCCCATCGTGGTGAGCGTGGCGGCGATGGTGGCCCGGTTCCACCACACGAGACTGGCGATCCGCTCGTCGTGCCGCGTCACCATCGTCTTTATCCCGGTCGCGCCGTCGCCGTAGATGCTCGACTTCAGCTCGGCGACGTCTTCGCAGTCGAAGGGGCACGGCTTGTCGGTAAGCGCGGCGACGGCTTTCTCCGCCGCCTTCGTGGCGACCCTCTCCTGGAGCGTGTTAATGACCCAGGCCTGTTCCGGCGTGAAGCCCGGGATGCTGCCTTCGTCATGACCTGCCATCGCCATCGCCTCCTTCCTCGTCACGTCGCCCCGCCGCGTCGCAGGTAGCGCGTGGTCTTCGTCTGGACGTGCCCCTTGGACCCGAGCGTCTCCCGGGCGGCGGTGCGCGGCCGGAAGCCGAGCGGATCCCAGGGCTCGCCCACGGTGGGGGTGCAGCGCTGCGTGCGGAAGTCGTAGGAGACGCGCTGCACGTAGAGGCCGTCGGCGTCGGCGTCGAGCAGGGAAGGCAGGGAGAGCCGGTCGCCGGGGCGCAGCTTGAGCGTCGGCACGCCTTCCTTCGGTCCCGGACTCGTGAGCGCCGTCTGCGGCAGCGCGACGTCGCCGGCATAAAGCGAGTCCTGCCGCGCGGCGTAGATGACCTGCGCGTACTGCGCCGCCAGCGCGGCCGTCATCGGCGGCTCGCCGGTCAGGTCGACGGTCTCGACCAGGGGGAAGGTCGCCGTCACGGAGGCCGGGTAGCGCGCCGCCTTGACCATGCCGTCCGGGAGCGTGGCATCGTTCTTGACCGCGTACAGCACCTCGACCTGCTCCGGGGTCGCCTCCCAATCGCGCCGCAGACCCGCGAGGTCTTCGCCGCCGCGCCCACCGACCGACCAGAGGCGGTTGCGGGTCGTGTCAACGGACGTGGGGCGGGTGTTGGCGGTGAAGCGGAACGTCCCGTCTGGCGCGAGGTCGAAGTAGGCTTCGACTGGCGCGGCTTCCAGCAGCGTCGCCTGCTCGATGACGGCGGCGATGTTCGTCGGATAGCGGGCGATGAACTGCTCGGCCGCGGTAGTCAGCCCGTCGATGCGCGTCGTGGTCACGCCGAGGTCGGCAGCGCAGTCGGCGAGGATGGTGGCCGGCGACTGGGCCATGTCCGGGTGATAGGTGCCGTCAAGGTACTTGCCCGTGAGGATGACCTTGCGGAGCTTGATATACGGGTCGCTCGCCGGACTGGCCCCCGCTCCGACATAGACCAGTTCCAGCATCACGCACTGCTTGTCGAGGAAGCTGGGGCCGATTACGGTGTGGGCGGCGATCCAGCTGCCGGACGTGTTCTCATTCGTCCAGCCCGTGTGTGGGTTCCCGCTGACCGTATCGTGGATGGTCGTGTAGGCCAGCATCGATGGAGCGGCCGGAGAGTCGGCCAGGTAGATGCCCGCGTACCAGTCCGAGTTCGGCAGGCTGAGTTTGTACTCGAAGGTCATGCCGCCGAAGTAGTCGCTCGCGTAGAGGCCGTCGTGGATGAAGTAGTAAAGGCGGCAGCCGTCGCTGTTGGCGTATGTGCGGTCGTTGTCGGCACGGAGTTCCAGCCCGCCTTCCTTCTGGACGGTAAAGCGGTTGAAATGGTCGCCAGCGGCGCGATACTGGTGCCAGCGGTCTTGGTCCGTGTCGATGCCAAGATACGCATAGCGGTTGCTCCGCGCCGCCATTGCCCACGGCCCCGCCGCCGACAGCTCCAGCGTGTCCTGCGCCCCGAGGCGGTGGCGCAGCGGATCACAGACGAGGTAGCCGCCGTAGTCGCGCTCGCCGTCGACGGTCAGCTTGACGAGGGCCTCGGGGACGATGACGTTGCGGTACTTCTGCGCCACGTCGCCGGGAAGGCTGAACTCGAGCGAGCCGTCGCCGCCCGGCATCTCCTTGGTGCGGATGCCGAGGGTGGCGTCGGGGCCGAACTCCTGCCAGCCGAGGACGTCGGAGCCGATGAGGAGGGAGGGGGTCAGGGATGTCAAGTCACGGCCCTGTGAACCCAGAAACGGCCACGTGCGGCGACGGTTTCAGCACCGCTAACGTCCGTGATGCGTAGTTGCCAGTGGTAGAACCCGGCGAGCGCGGACGTGTTGGCCGTCGCGAGCGTCACCGAGATTTGCCCATTCACCGCGTCCGGGTAGCTGATGCCCGCGTTCGTCGTCCTCTCGAAGAGGTGCGCGTTTCCAGCGGCGGCAGCGACGCGGAAGCTGGCGGTGGTCCCGGTCAAGTCGTATCCGGACAGCGTCATGCGGTAGTCGATCTCGTCTCCGGCGACGCACGAGAGGTCGGCTATCCCCGGGACCGAGGCGAACGAAATGCTTCGGTCGCTCACATCCGCCCCGGCGGCGACCGGCATGATGGCAGCCTTGATCTTCCACTGCGCCCCGGCCGGTTGCAGCCAATAGGAGAAATGACGGTTCGCCGTGTAGTAGAGGACGTAGCGATTGTTGTCGCGCACGAACTGGGCGTCGGCGATCTGGCTGGTACTGAGGCCCTCGCCCTCGTCAAGCCCCGTCCGCGAGAGTAGGGGCATCGCGTCCACGATCCAGCTGACTCCGTCCAAACTGTGCGCCTGGGCTATGTCATCGCCGAGCCCGGCGTCGTAGTGGAACCACATATAGGCGACACCCTCGATGGTGACGACGTGCGGGGCGTAGCCTTTATCGGAGGGATCCGTGAAGATAGGCCCGGTGCCGTAATGCGTCCAAGGACCGGCGATGGAGAGGGAGGTCGCCAGGCCGGGGCCGCCGTCGATCGTGGCGTAGAACAGATGCCACGTACGTCCGTCAAGGCCGAGCCACGGGACGGGGTTATCGAGTTCCGTACACCACCCCGGCTTGGCGAGAGCCACCACCGGCGCACTCCATGCGATGCCGTCGGCCGAAGTCTTGTGGAAGATCTTGGTCTGGTAGTCAGCCCCCCAACAAATCTGGAACATGTGATAGACATCGTCGACCTTGACGACGTTCGATTCCGAACCGTCGGCGACGACCGGGTTGCCGGCATACTTCGTCCATGGCCCCAGCGCATCCGGTGCGGTCGCGTAGCCGATCCCGTTGAACCCCGTGTACCACATCTTCCAGAGGCCGTCGTCATTGATGACCGACGACTCAGCGAGGACTCCGTGACCGTAGAGGTTCCCGGGAGCCATCCCGGCGCAGTAGTTATAGCGGATGTGTATCTCGTCGAGCGGGGCCGAGTAGATGCGGACGGCTCCGATCTTGCCCTTGAAGTGAGCCGCTGCGCTGCCGATCATGGGGAGGGCGTCGCTGTCCATCGACCCAGTAGCCCCAGAGATGTCCAGACCGCCGACCTGCACGCCGTCGACATAGCAGGTCGCCGTGCCGCCGCGTACGAAGTTGACGACCATGTGGTGCCACAGGCCGTCATTCACGGTGACGCTGGTGCTGATGTCGCCTTCCACGTAGTTCGCGGCGCCGCCCATGGTGATGCGGGGCTTGCCGTTCGTGCCGTAGCCGAAGCGGAATCCCTGGACACCCGAGCCGGCGCCCTTCGTCACCATGTAGCCTTGCCCCACGCCGGTATCCGTCGCGGCGAACCAGGCTTCCACGGCGAAGGAGCTCTCCCCGAAATTGAACGCGGCGTAGGAGCTGTAGGCGACGTACTCATCGCCGGCGAAAACGAGGCAGTATGGGTCGAAGGGGATGCCGCCGCCGGACCAGCCGGACGCCTCCGTTTCGAGGAATCCCGTCAGGTGACCCGCGCAGCCGGCGCCACTGTCGTCGTACCATGAGTCGATGAAGACCGGGGTGTTGCTCCCGGGAGCAGTCCCTGCGTCGGCGGTAGCGGCGGTGTGCTGCGATACGAAGCCGGTCAGGACGTAGGGATACTCCCACTCCTGGCTCGTGGTGAACATCTCGCCCTTGCGGGTCCAAGGACCGACGCCGAGGAGTGTCATCGTGTTTCCTTTCTCTTCATGGAATCCTCACAGAGCCGGCAGTTGCTCCCAGCGCGGCAGGTATGTCACGGTCGCGGCTACGGCCAGCGTCGGCGCTTCGGCCGTGCCCTCGCCGGTGACGACGAGCGTGCCGCCGAGCGCGAGCAGGCTGGTCGGATCGATGGAGTAGGCCAGCGAGGCGACGTCGTCGGCGTAGACCAAGCCATCGGCGAAGCGCAGCGTGTCGGCCGACGAGCCCGGCGTCGTGTGGTGCCAGCCGACGTAGCCCCACGAGACGGGGATGATCTCGATGGTGTTGCAGTAGGCGTAGTCGGTATCGTCGCCCTTGAGGGTGATGCGCAGCGTCGAGGTCGCCGAGCCGCGCACCGACGAACAGGGCAGGCTGACGAGCCCGACGAGCTGGCGGCGCAGATCCGTGCCCTCGATGGCGACGCCGCCGTAGGGCGTGCCGATGGTCGCCGGGTCGCAGTCGGTATCGCGCCGGACGTTGGCATAGACGGCATAGCTGCCGCCGAGGAAGTCGGTCACGTCGACATCGGTGTAGACGCCGTCGGCGGCGTTCGTCTTCCACACGGTGTTGCCAGCGCCGTCGGGGTAGCCGTTGGCGTCGGTGTCGGCCGCGCCAGCGGACCAGGAGAGATCGACGGCCTCGAGGATGAACTTCGCGAGCCCGGCCGGCGCATCGGGGTAGACCCCGGCCACGACCTGGTGGAGGTTCGTCGCCGTGGCGTCCAGCAGCAAGTCGAGCGGGGCTGCCATCTGGCCCTTCATGGCCGAGAGGTCGCGCACGGCAGGAATGGTGAGGGCGGCGGCGGTGTAGAGCTGGTCGGCGGCGCCGTAGACCGGCGCCTCGCGCTCGACGACGACGTCGATGACGGTCCGGTGGGCGTGTATCAACTCCGTCTCGGCGGGGTGCTCCAGCGGCACCTCGACGCACTCGCCGATCTTGGGCACGAGCTGACCGGTGTAGGCGCTGCCGTCGAGCCCGACCGTGATGGTCGCGAGGTCGCGCACCTCGTCGGCGATGGCGGCCACGACGGCGAGCGTGGCGTCGAGGGACGCGCCCGTGACGCGGATGCGGAACCAGGCGTCGACCCAAGCGCTCTCGTCCACCGGGCCGGCGACGGCGATGTCCACGCCGGGGCCGCCGTACTGCGCGCGCATGCGCTGCGGCTTGCCGATGTCCATGGCGACCAGTTCGGTGGTCACGCCGTCGTTGCAGTCGACGGAGCCGATGACGAGGCTGTTGCTCATGCGCAGGCCATCCCGCCGCTACGGGCGCTGCGGCGCAGTTGCACCGCGTAGCCGCGCGCGGCCAGGTCGGCAATGACCTCGGCCGCGTCCTGGGCGAAGAGCGCGCCGCGGGCGTCGATCGCGATGGTGGGAGCGCCCCCTGCGGCCGTTGCTGGCGGCGACGGAGCAGGCGCGGCAGGCCGAGCGGCGGCGGACACCGTTCCCCCGGCAGTACCGGAGAGGGCGAACGCGGGCACCGGCAGGGCGACGACGTTGCCGACCATCGCCTGAGCCGCCGCGGCGACGAGGGAGGAGCCGGCAGTCATGCCGAGCGCCAAGCCTTCCGCCATCCACCCACCGAGCTGCATCATTTTCCTCGAGGGCGACCCGGCATCGGCCGCAGCCTTGGCGCGAGCGATGGCCCGTGCGACCATCCGCTCGGCGCGCAGGGCCACCATGCTGGTCGCGTCGCTGATACCGGCGGCGACGGAGTTGGCGAGGTTGGCGCCAACTGCGCGGCCGTAGCCGGGCAGGGTGTCGAGCTTCTTACGGATCGCCTCGGCGGCCTTGGCTGCGGAGACGCTGTAAGGCGCCGGCTTGTTCGCAGCCACGAACGCGGCGATGAGCTCCCGGCCGGCCCAGGTACCGTTCTTCTTCGCCACCTTGACGACGAGCATGGTGTTACGCTCGAACTCGGTGGGGACACGGTTCCAAGGACTCGTGTCGATCTTCGGCATCTTGATGTCGGCGTACTTCTTGCCGAAGATGCCGCGCAGGATCGTGTCCGCCTGCTTCTCGGTCACCTTCAGTTGCGAGATGATCTTTGTGCGCAACTGGTCGAAGGTGTAGAGCAGGTCGGCGCCCTTGAGCTTGCCCGCCTTGATATCCAGGGTGAGCGACGAGAACCCGGGATAGTCGAACTTGGCGAACTTCTTGAAGAGCTGCATCTTCGCTTCGAGTTTGTCGAGGTCGGCCGTGCCGCCGGTCCGGATGGTTACCTTCATGATCTGCTCGCGGACCTGCGCCGCGACCCGCTTCGCGACGCTCTCAGGGCGAGCCTTCTGCATCTCGTAGAGCCGCGTGGTGGCGACGGCGAGGGCCTTGTAGCCCTTGTCGATGTCGGCGTAGATGTCGTTGATGTCGTCGTCGATGCTCTTGAGCTTCCAGAGCAGAGCCCCAGCCGGGATGGCGATGGCGGCAAAAGCCGCGACGCCGGCTGCGCTGAGCAGCGGGAGCGCGGTCGTCATCGCCGTAGTCTGTGCGAGCAAGGCCCCAGTGCCGAGCGCACCCGTGGCCTGTGCGGCGCTGAGGGCTACCTGCGCCGCAATGGCGGCGACGTAGGCGGCGCGCAGGGCCACGACCACCTGCACGAGTTTCGCGATGCCCAGCACGAGCGGCCCCACGGCGGCGGCGGCGAGGCCGAGCTTCACGACCCAGGCCTTGGTGCCCTCGGAGAGGCCGCTGAACGCCTTGGCAAGGCCCGCGACCTCCTCGGCGATGTCCGCGAGCACGGGCAGCATGACGTCGCCGGTCTCGATCATCGCCGCCTGGATCCCGGCCCATGCCTTCGCCAGCTTGGCCCCGGGCTTCTCGAGCGCGATCGCGGCGGCCGCGGCGGCGTCGCCGTGCGCCCTGGCGACCTCGTCGATGATGCCGGCGTACTTCTCGGCGCTGGCGCCGGTGAGCGTCATCTCGCCGCGCAAGGAGCGGATGTTGGGGAAGATCTTGCCGATCTCCTCGACGTTGCCGTGGAGCGCCTCGCTGATCTCGTTGTAGGCGATCGCCAGTCCCTTGTCGGCGATCTCCTTACGCAGATCGGCATAGGTCATGCTGATGGCCTTGAGCGCCTTCGTACCGTCCAGCGTCGGCTTGATAGCCTGCGCGAGTCCGGCCGTGATCTGCGTCACGGCCTCGTTGGCGTCGGTGCCGTTGAGGCTCAGCGCCGCCATCGTTCCGGCGACCTCGCCGAACGAGACGCCCATGGCCGCGGCCACGGGAATGACGCGGCCGATGGAGCCGGCGAACTCCTCGGGCTCGCTCTTGCCCTCGCGCACGGCGGCTACGAGGATGTCGGTGGCCGTGGTCGCCGAGAGCGCCTTCTCGCCGTAGGCGTTGATAGCGCTGGTCACGGCGTCGGCGACCGTCCTGGTCTCGCCGAGTCCCGCGGCGGCGGCCAGCGCCGAGGCCTTCAGGGCGCGCATGGCGGCCTCGCCCTTGAGACCGGAGCTGGCGATGAAGTAGAACGCCTCGCCGAGCTCCCTGGGACCCTTGCCGACCGCCGGGGCGAGGGCGAGGATCTGCTTCCGGAAGCCCGCGACCTCGGTGGCGCTCATGCCGACCAGCGCCTCGAGGTCGGTCATGGGCTTCTGGAAGTCAAGGGCGAACTTCGCCGACGCCGCGCCGAGGGCGAGGATCGGCAGGGTGACGAACTTGGTCATGCCGGCGCCGAAGGCGGTCATCTGCTTGCCGAAGGCGGCCGTTGACGCGCTGGCCTTGCCCATGCCGGCCATGAAGGCCGTCGAGTCGGCGACGATGCGGACGATGATCTGCCCGGCGTCGATAGCTACTCACCGCCTCTCATAGGTCGCCCTCGTCCAGGCGTACGTGCATCACGTCGCTCCAGACACTCGCCATGGGGCTCTCGCCGACGTCCTCGTTGCGGGCGATGGCCGCCTTCATGTCGCGGTAGGCGCGCAAGGCGAAGATGCGGCGCACGAGCGCCATGTCTTGCTCCCCGGCTGCGCTTGGCGTGCAGCCGGGGAAGGCCTCGCAGATGGCGCTCTCAAGCCAGCCATCGGGCTCGCGCCCGCCCTTTACGCCGTCGAGATATCGATCGAAGGCGACCCACTCGGCAAAGGGATATCGGCCTGCCCGGCCCCGATGCCCTTGGCGAGCGTCGCGTTGATGTCGATGGGCAGGCGCTCGATGTTCTTCGCGTTCACGGGCGCGGGGTCCGACCAGGCGACGATGCGCTCACGGATCATGCGCAGGACCTCGAAGCTGGCGGCCGTGTCGGCGTCGTCGCCCTCGAAGAGCGGCTTGGTCTTCCAGGCCGTCTTCTGCATCTCGCGGAACTCGGCCGCCGACAGGCGTCGCACGTCGATCCATTCGCCGTCGCCGAGGTCGACCCGCAACGGTGTGTCGAGGAAGCCCATCTCAGGCCACGTTGATAGTGCCGGTGAACTGGACGGTGGCGGTGCAGACGTGGATGTCGCCGACGTTCATGTTGGCCTTCCAGTTGGTGATCCAGAGCTCGCCGGTGTAGACGCGGCTGCCGCCCACGGTCAGCGAGAACGAGCGTGTCACGGTGTGCGTGACCTTGGTGATGTCGAAGACCGCGTTGGGCGCCGGTTCGGCGGCGTCGTTGTAGCGGAACTCGATGTCCATGGGGGCGTACCGCGAGATCACGCCGAGCAGGTATGCCGCCGCCGAAACGCCGAACGGCGTCGACTCGACGGTGCCCTTGGTGAACTCCAGGTCGCCGAACTTGGTGATGTACGGGGTGAGGCCGGACGTGAGTGCTCCACCATCGGCCTTGTCGGCCTCGAAGAGAACGTCGACGCTGCTTCTGTATGCCATGATGCCACGCTCCTATCAGTGCGGGTCGTTCACCTTGAAGGCGAGGGTCGCCGTGCAAGTCGGCGTCCCGGCGAGGCCGGTGAACGCCTGCTTGTAGGCGAGGTATTGGTTGACGGTCATGTCGGTGGCGACCTTCTTCTCGGCGCCGACGGCGGTGAGGGCCGTGAACACCGTGTGGTCGGCCCAGGCGACGTGGTTCGCCGAGTCCTCCAGCGTGACGATGAGGTTGGTCGAGCCGGTCAGGGCCAGCGCGGTGCAGGCGAGGTAAGCGTTGCCGCCCGTGGTGCCGCCGCCTGTGGTGCCGAGGTCGACGTAGGTGGCCTCTGTGGTGAGGTCGCCGGCGCGAGAGGTCAGGGCCGCGACGATGGTCGCCTCGTCGAGGACGCCGCTGACCGCCAGCTCCAGCGCCGCCCTGTGGAGGTCGGCGACCGTCATGATGGTCTGGAATCCCCCGTAGAGGATCCCGCCGGCGCAGTAGGCTTTCTTTGCCTGCGCATTGCCCTCGTGGGCGAGCATCAGCACGTGCTCGCCGGCGGTCAGAGCGACCATCTCCGACGCGGTCGTGTACAGGGCGTCGTCGTACCAGCTCTCGTGCCCGGTGATCTCATGCCTCTTGACACCGGGCTGGGCGAACGTCGCCGCCGTGGCGCCGAAGCCGGTGGTCTCTGTGACGGGATTGGCCGTCCCGACCTCGAGCTTGCTGCTGATCCCGGCCAGGTTCCAGGGGCCGGCCAACAGGTAGCCGATGTCCTTGCTGTCGTAGATCGTCATGGCTTGTTCACCGCTTTCGGTGCGCGGGACTTCACGGCCGCCTCTTCGATGACCGGGCGGCCCATCGAGAGGTACGCCTCGATGTTGGCCTCGCTGACACCGACGAGAGGTTCACCGGCCTTGACGACGACCTCCTTGTAGGGCTCCCCGGCGAGCGCCTTACGGTCTTCTTCCGGCCCATCGGGGTAGCGCAGCCCGACCAGGGCCACGTAGCTCTTGCTCATCGCGATCCTTTCGTCTCGTGCCACTGCTCGCCGCAGTCCAGGCACATACGGTTGCCGCCCATGGTCGCCTGCGTGCGCGGGTGTGCGCAGGGCCCCGGCGGCCTCTCGACGCCTGCCGGCATCGCCAACTGCGGCCCGGCCAGCAGGCCGATCGCGGCGTCGATGGCGCTACGCGCGGCGGCGAGCTGGAGCAGGACCTGCGGAGTCTCAGGCCCCGGCATGGAGCACCTTCACATCGAGTCGCCCGCGCCAGTAGCCGGTCACGGGCTCCTGCGTGTGGCCCTGGTCGGCCACCGTCACGGCGTAGGGCATGGCGAGCGCGGTGCTGGTGAGGAGCAGCATCACGGCATCGCGACTAGCCTCGGTCAGCGCCCAGACGTCGAGCTGGAAGCGCGGCTTCGAGGCGACGACCGGGCTGCCCGCTCCAAAAGCCTGCACGCGCGGTGTGTCGATGCGGTTATACGTCACCCAGGGCAGCACGGCGCCCTGCGGCAGCGCGCCCTCGCTGACGCCGTTGACGGTGATGCGGAGGCCCGTGGCCAGGGCGGCGCGGATGACGGTCTCGAGGCTCACAGCGCGGCCGCCAGCATGAGGTGGATAGCGCGCGCCATCTCGGCGGTGATGACCGGGGCGGCGCCGTCGAAGGCGGGGCGCAGATACGGTTGCGGGGACATGCGGCTCGTGCCGTACTCGACATAGGGGCCGTACTCGACATTGGTGCCGACGAGGATCACGGCGCCGGCCGCCGTGTGTCCGTTGCCGCCGACGTCGGTGCCGGTCGTGTTGGAGAGGCCGCCGGACTCGTGCGCATGGCCGCCGATGTGCAGACTGCGGCGCAGGTTGCCGGTCAGCACGGGACACATGCCCTTCGCCACGTTCAGCGGCAGCAGAGCTCCGGCTACGAGGGCGCGTTCGAGGTTCGGCCCGGAGCAGGCCGCCAGGGCGGCGCGGTCGAGCTTTAGCGCGACCTCTTGCTCGCCGAGGACCTGCAGGCTCAGCTTCACGTCGTCACCAGCTCGACCAGCAGCCACGTAGAGGCGCTTTGCGCGTCGTGCGC
>Ga0315281_10001078_pt1 | contig 39926 bp, 35 predicted proteins | sample YL17G07_0_MG_FD_204540 | JGI IMG/M metagenome (GOLD analysis project Ga0315281, IMG submission 204540) | Sediment microbial communities from Yellowstone Lake, YNP, Wyoming, USA - YL17G07_0 | ecosystem: Environmental > Aquatic > Freshwater > Lake > Sediment | place: USA: Wyoming | collected...
GCGCGAAGAGCGCAAAGGAAATGCCTTTGTCTTCGCGTACTTGGCGCGCTTTGCGGTTCAATGGTTTGATTTTTAAAACCGCAATTTATAACCGCGTCAAGTATATCTGTTGTAAAAAGGCAACTAAATGACTCTCCCTCACATCCATCCTCGCTCCCCAACCCTCCTCAAACCCATCAAGCCCGTCGGCATTGTGGGATACGGCGCGTATGTGCCGCGTTATCGCATCTCCGCCAAAGAAATCGCGCGGGTGTGGACGGGCAAAACTAGCGGACTGCCCATCAAAGAGAAAGCCGTCCCCGGCCTTGATGAAGACGTCGTCACCATGTCCATCGAAGCGGCGCGGAACGCCATGCTCCGTGCGCAGATTGATCCGCATGAATTACGCGCGGTTTGGGTCGGCTCCGAATCGCATCCGTACGCGGTCAAGCCGACTTCCACCATTGTCGCGGAGGCGATTGGCGCAGTCCCCAACACGCAAGGCGCGGATTTTGAATTCGCGTGCAAAGCTGGCACCGAAGCGCTGGTCGCCGCGATGGGGTTGGTCGGCTCGGGCATGGGACATTACGCGATGGCAATCGGCATGGATACGGCGCAAGGTAAACCCGGCGACGCGCTCGAATACACGGCGGGCGCGGGCGGCGGCGCGTACATTCTCGGACCTGCGGAAGAGTCGCTGGCGATTATCAACGCCGCGTATTCCTACGTCACCGACACGCCCGATTTCTGGCGGCGCGAATATCAAAAATATCCCGAGCACGGAATGCGCTTTACGGGCGAGCCCGCCTACTTCAAGCACATCGCCGAAGCCGCGACGCATCTCATGGAAGCTAGCGGCGCTACGGCAAAGGATTACAAGTGGGCGGTCTTTCATCAGCCGAACACAAAATTTCCGCAGCGCGTCGCGGGGCAACTTGGATTTTCGATGGAGCAAATTGAACCGGGCCTCCTCGTCCCCGTCATTGGAAACACCTACGCGGGCGCGGCGATGATTGGATTAACCGCCACGCTCGACATGGCTCAACCCGGCGACAGAATCCTCGTCGTCTCTTTCGGCTCTGGCGCAGGCTCGGACGCGTTCGACATTCTCGTTACTGATAAAATTTCCGCCCGCCAAAATCTCGCCATGAAAACGCAGGCTTACATTGCGCGTCGCAGCGAAATTGATTACGCAACGTATGTTCGCTATCGCGGAAAATTGACGATGAAGTAAATTAGGTAATTACCTAATTACCAATTACCTTCCCACGGAAAACACCATGACAGACGTAATCATCGCAGGAATTGGACAAACTGAAGTCGGCGAGCATTGGACGATTGGCTTGCGCGAGTTGGCTTTTGCCGCCATTGAATCCGCGCTCAGAGATTCGGGCGGATTGCAACCGCAGGCGTTATTTGTCGGCAACATGCTGGCGCCGAATCTTTCCAATCAAGCTCATCTCGGCGCGCTCATCGCGGATTTTGCGGGGCTGACTGGAATCGAAGCCGTGACTGTCGAGGCGGCGGGCGCTTCGGGCGGCGCGGCGGTCAGGCAAGCTTACCTCGCTATTCAAAGCGGCATGGCGGACGTCGCGCTTGTCGTGGGCGTGGAGAAATTCACCGACAAAATCGGCGCGGGCGTGGATGAGGCGTTAGCCACCGCGTCCGATTCTGATTTTGAAGCCGCGCAGGGCATGGCTCCCGCTTCGCAAGCCGCGCTTTTGATGAAGCGCTACATGCACGAGAACGACGTCCCCGCCGACGGCTTCGCGGGCTTTGCGTTGACCGCTCATGCAAACGGCGTCGCAAATAAAAACGCGATGTTTCGCAAAGCCATCAAAGCCGAAACTTACGCCAAAGCGGAGATGATCTGCGACCCGCTTAATTTATTTGACATAGCCCCCAATGCGGACGGCGCCGCCGCGCTGATTCTCGCCCGTCGAGATTTGCTTCCGCGCGATTATAAGAATCCCCTCGTGAAGATTGCCGGGTCGGCGGCGTCATCCGATACGCTGGCGTTGCATGACCGCAAAGATACGTTGTATTTTGACGCCGCGCAAATCTCCGCAGGCAAGGCGCTGAAGCAAGCGGGAATCGTTTTAGACCAAGTTGACTTGTTTGAATATCACGACGTCTTTAGCGTTTACGCCGCGTTGCAACTTGAAGCCGTTGGATTTGCAATTAAGGGAAAAGGCTGGAAACTCGCCGCCGATAACGAGATTGCTTTGAAAGGCAAAATCCCATGCGCGACGATGGGCGGCATGAAAGCGCGCGGATTTGCGGGCGGGGCGGCGGGGGCGTATCAAATCGTCGAAGCGGCGATCCAACTACGAGGTCAGGCGGAAGCGAATCAAATCGCGGGCGCGAAATTTGCGTTGGTTCAAGCGCTTGGCGGTCCAGCGTCTACGGCGGTGAGTCACATCCTGCAAAAAATAGATTGACATTTTTGTAATGGCGGAAAATGGAAGTCTGATAGTGTTTGAGAGTCGCGCGGGATAGAATTAGGCGTAATCACGAAACGAAAGGAACACGATCATGGAAATTCCAAGACATTGGCGACTCAAAAAACAAAGGTACGGATTGGTGGGCGAAGTCTGTCCGCATTGCGACTATAAAATTTTTCCGCCGCGCGACGTCTGCCCTGAATGTCATCGCGAAGCCAAAGAGACGTTTGCCTTTAGCGGCAAGGGCGAAGTGTATTCATACACCACCGTTTACGAAGCCCCCGCCGGCTACGAAGCGAACGCGCCCTATACCGTCGCCATCGTCAAACTGGACGAGGGTCCAATGCTCACCGCGCAATTAACCGACGTGGACAACAGCGCCGTTGAGATCGGTATGCCCGTCGAGATGGTGACGCGCAAGATGAGAAACGACGGCGATGAACGGGGATTAATAGTGTACGGATATAAATTTAGACCGCGTTTAGCTATCGCAAACTTTTAACGCGCGCGTAAAAAATAGCGACTGTCTTTATGGGACAGTCGTTTTGATTTAATTTCAGAACGAACTCCACGCGCTTCACGGGGCGACAGGTTTGGCGATCACCGCCACGCGATGGGTGTTGCTGATGGGGGGCCAGCAGGAAATTAACGTGACGCGCGCATCCTGCGTGGGTTGCAGGTATTTTTGATAGCCTTTCAATTGTTCTGCGCTGGCGCCGACGATTTGCAGGATGACGACTTGGCGGACTTCGTACTCCCAGCGTTTGCCCGACGTTTGGATAAAAATTTTGTCGCCGAGTTGCAAGTCGGCGAGATTTTTGAAGACTTTTTCGTATGTATTGTTATGCCCGTACAACACGACGTTTCCAATTTCGTCGGGTAGGGCGCTAGTGACGACCCAACCAACGTCCGCTCCCGGGGAATCCCACTCGAATTCGCCGCTCTGCAATTCGGTTGAAAAATTGACGCGCCAGCCCACAGGCGTGACTGCGCTTTCTATGTGAATGGCGGGGATGAATATTTTCTCAATCAAGCGCGTCGCGCCAAATAAATCATCGGCTAACTGGGCGACGTCAGAGCGCGGGATGGGCGTATTGGCGATTGCAGTGGGCGACGGCGCGTTGGCGACGACCAACGTCGCCGCATGGGTAATTTGCGCGATGGGGCGCGGTAAAGTTCCTGTTGCAATCGGTTCGCTCGTTTTTGACGCTTCGCAACTTGCCGCCAAAAAGAGGGATAATAAAAACGTCCCAATCAGTCGCGTTTGGCTTGACCGTCGCGTTTTCTTCGCAACCATGTTCCGCCCAGTAGGAAAATAATGATTATCCCAAAAGCCGTTATGAAAGACGATAATTCGCGGCTCACGGGACTGCCTGTAACGGGCAAACTCATGCCCCTTCCCGATTCGTTTGGGGTTGTACTGAACGTCGCTACGCCGTAGTATGAAAAATGCGGAGCGCGCGCGACCAACAGGCTGTTAGCTAAATCTACGGAAGTGGCAAGCGCCTGCCATTGTTGAGTGGCGACGTTGTGCGCCGTAATAAATAAATTGCTGGGATGCCCGCCTGCCGCTAGAACGTCTTGCGCGGTGTAGTGATAGCAGACGTAGACCTCGGGCATGGGCGAGAGCGGCGCCGGCGAGTAGGCGAGGGTGATATCGGCGTAATGGCGCAAATCAAAAAAAGAGGCGGGCATAGCTGGGGCTGACGGCACATTGCGAATTTGCAATGTCGCGGGATGTTGCAGAGCGCCAGCTGGGATGGTCACGCAGAAGGGATAAGTGGTAGGCGTGTCGTAGACTCCGCCCGCTGAGTTAACTGGCGCGGTAAATGTCGAGCAGCTATTGGAAGGCGGGACGCCTCCGCTGGGATAGGGAATAAATAGCAACGCAAAATTTGGCGTCAGCGCGCCGATTTTGTTGTAGGAATATTCAAGTCCGGCGAGCCCGTCCCCATATTCTATGCCGACGGTTGCGGATGAGCCGTCGGCGCCCGCGCCCGTGAGTATGCGATATTGCATCAGAATTCTATTGCTGGTTTCAAATAGGACGACTTCAAATTGCAAGTTGCCGGGAACGCCGACCCGTTGCATGTTTGGGTATTCGATGACAAACATGCGGTTTGGCGCGGAGCCAAGCGTGATGGTATATAAACCTGCGCCGCCAGAATCCGTCAGGTCGTCCCAAAAGGGCGCGATGAAATTATTGGGCTGGGCAATGCCGGGGAGAATGAAGTTGTCCGCGACGCTGGCGGTGTTGTTTCCCATAGCGATATATCCGTTGGCGTGCGCCGTAATGGATGTGTAGCTTGTCCCGCCGAGGCTGAAATTGAAACCGGGCGGCAGGTTGATTTGGTCGGAGCCGCTATTGCCAACCGATACGTAAGGCGTTCCGCCGAGGGCGTTGCGCCAGTTGTATTGGACAAGGTTGCCGCAACTGATCGAGTTGACCACAGAGTAGTCTACGGCGAAGGATGGGATGGGCGTGGGAACGATGGCGGGCGCGAACTCTAGCGCGCTGGCGAGTTGAATCAGTCCGTAGCCAGTGTTGTTGTCTCTGCCTGGAACGTCTAAATCGAAAGCTGTGCTGATTAGCGCTTGATAGATTTTATCGGGGGTATTAAACGCCGGGAGCGAAGCCAGCAACGCCGCCGCGCCAGCCGCGTGTGGCGTCGCCATGGATGTGCCGGTCATAAAATCGTACTGCGGCGAGTATCCAAGGCTATTGTAGTAAAAACCGCTTTGCATCGGCAGGGTGGAATAAATGGAGACGCCGGGCGCCATCAGGTCAAGCGCAGAGCCGTAGTTGGAAAATCCCGCGCGAGCGCTGAGAGAATTTACCGCGCCGATTGCCATCACCCACGGATAGGCGGCGGGATAGATAGCGGGGCTGGGCGGGTCTGTTGATGCTCCAGCGTTGCCCGCCGCGGCGAAGATTGCCGCGCCGTGTGTGTAGGCGTAATATGAGGCGTTTTGCAATAACGTGGAAGGCGAATTTCCGCCGAGGCTAAGGTTGATGACCTTTGCGCCGCGCTCCACCGCCCAGACGAGCGCCGCCGCGACGTCCGCGTAGGAGCCGCCACAAGTAGGTCCTAACACGCGCACCGGCATAATGCTCGTATTCCATGCAATGCCCGCGATTCCAATCCCGTTGTTGCCTTGCGCGGCGGCAATGCCGGTAACATGCGTACCGTGTCCGCATTCATCCTGTGGGATAGTATCGTTTTCAACAAAGTCGTAGCCAGGCACGATGCGCCCGCTGAATTCGGGGTGGCTCGCGTCTATCCCGGAATCAATCACCGCAAGGATGACGCCGCTTGATCCTGTGGTGATATTCCATGCGGCGGGAGCTTGAATGAGCGCAGGACCATATTGATTGACCCAGAGCGAATCGTTGGGAATGATGAATGCGTTCACGCGATAATTTGGCTCGACAAACAACACGCCTTTCTCTTTTTTGAGTTGCGCGATGTATTTGCCCTCTTCGCCTTTTGGAACGGTAACCACCCCCGCGTTAAGCTTATCCAGCCCCGTTCGTTTTTTTATGGAACGATGCGCTTTTTCAGGCAGACTCAAAGCGCTGAAGGCGTCGCCTGGCGCCATGCCGATAATCAGCTCGCCGGGGATGATATCCGCCTGTTGGAACGCAGGCGCGGATTCTTCCGCCGCGCGCGCATTCAGCGTGAGCGGTAGGCTGGCGACCAATAAGACGATAATCAATAAAGCGCTAAGAATAAATTTGTTTCGCATGATTCTTTTCATGGCATATTGTACCCTGATTTAAAGCGTAGGTAATACGCCTTGCGCGGGCGCAAATTGCGTTTTTGTTAAATGTAGGACTTTCGCTTGTCATTCCGAGCGAAGCGAGGAATCTTTACGATTGTCTCAAAGACCCTTCGCTAGCGCTCAGGGTGACATAAAGAAAATGACGTCGTAAAGCGAAAGCCCTGAAATGAAATTTATCCGCGTTCTTAACGCAAAGACGATTTTTGCGTTTTGGCGGCTTTGCGTTGAAAAATGAAAACCGCAATAATGACCGCGCCAAGCGTAGAACGTTGGCAAGTGAGTTTACGCAAAATCCTTCGTTACGGCGCGTTTGCGCCGCGACGCTTAAAATAACGACTCTTGTTGCGCGCGACGTCGTATAATTTCAACATCTTTCTTCCAAAGGAAAACAACGCTATGACGTCTTCGACGATGACAGAGGAAAAGCCCAATCCCTTGCGCGTGATCGCCGCATGGGGCGTACATCTTTTCACCGCGACAGGCGCAGCTTGGGGCTTTTTGACCCTGCTTGCCATTTTTGAACATAATTGGCGCGCGATGATGCTCTGGATGGTCGTCGCCGTGTTGGTGGACGGCGTGGATGGAACGCTCGCGCGTTGGGCGGACGTCAAAACTTACGCCAACGGAATTGACGGCGCGCTGCTCGACAATATCCTTGATTATCTTAATTATGTGATTGCGCCCGCGCTCTTTCTCATGGAAGCCGACGTCTTGCCGAACGGCTTTCAATTGTTTGGCGCGTGTTCCATTCTCATCACCTCCGCTTATCAATTCACGCAGACCGACGCGAAGGTTGACGCGGAAACCGACGCCCATCACTTCAAAGGCTTTCCGTCTTATTGGAACGTGGTCGCGTTGTATATGTTGTTGCTGGGCTTGCCCGCATGGGTGAATTTTGGTTTGCTCATGTTGTTCAACGTGATGGTTTTTATTCCCATTAAATATATTTATCCCACCCGCGCCCAGCGCTTGCCCAAATTGACTCTGGCGCTCACGTATCTTTACGGCGCGTTAGGAATCTGGGCGCTGTTTCAATATCCAAACACGCCGCGCTGGCTCCTCGGGGCTTCGTTCGCTTACGTCGGGTATTATTTTGTTTTGAGCTTGCTTCCGCAAAAGTCAAATGCAAATTGAAATTATTACGGAAGCGAACGCTGAAATCTATCAAGCGTTTCAGCGTTTGATTCCGCAGCTGACGAACAATAATCCGCCTCCTTCTCTGGACGAGTTGTCCGCTCTCGTCCGCGATTCAGCGTCCACGCTGATAATTGCTCGCGCCGCGCGCGGCGAAATCGCGGGCGCGCTTACGCTCGCAATCTACCGAACGCCGACCGGCGTCCGCTCTATTATCGAAGACGTCGTCGTAGATCAATCCGCGCGCGGACAGGGAATCGGCGAAGCCTTGCTGAAACGCGCCATCGAACTCGCGCGCGAAAAAGGCGCAGGGAACATCGCGCTCACGTCCAACCCGGCGCGCGCGGCGGCGAATCGATTGTACGCAAGAGTCGGATTCAAAAAACGAGAAACAAACGCCTATCAATATAAATTTTCGGATGAAAACGCCTAACCTATGACCGCCATTGATGAAGTCAAATCTAAAATAGACATCGTTGACCTCGTTTCCGAGTCGGGCGTAAAACTGCGTCATGCTGGCAAAAACTATACGGGCTTTTGCCCGTTCCACGAGAACAAACGGACGCCCGCCTTTGTCGTCTGGCCCGAGCTAGGGGCGTGGCGATGCTACGGTCAATGCAACGAGGGCGGAGATATTTTCAAGTTCGTGATGAAACGCGATGGGTTGGACTTCAAAGAAGCGTTGAACAAGCTTGCCGAACGCGCGGGGGTGACGCTTGAGGTTTATGACGCAAAAAAACCAGAGGTCAAAGAAGCGCATGAGCATTTGCGCGTTCTGCTTGAAGACTTGATTATTTATTATCGAAACTGTCTTTTTAATCACAAAGATATTTTGACCTATCTGCGCGAGAAACGCGGACTCGCCGACGCGACCATCGAAACCTTTGGCTTGGGGTACGCGCCGCTGGGTTACGATAATCTGCTTAAATATTTCATTCCCAAAGGTTACAGCGAACAGGAGTTGATTGACGCGGGCATGTTGTCCGTCCGCGAAGAAGGCGGCGCGCGCGCTTATGATCGATTCCGCAACCGCATCATGATTCCCATCCGCAACGAAAACGGAAAGATGGCTGGCTTTGGCGCGCGCATCGTTGACCCAAACGATATTCCCAAATTTTTGAATTCGCCCGAAACGCCAATCTTTACGAAGGGGCGTCTGCTTTACGGGTTAGACCGCGCGCGCAAACCAATTCGCGCGGCGGATCAAGCCGTGATTGTCGAGGGGTATTTGGACGTAATCGCTTTGCATCAAGCGGGCTATGAAAACGTCGTTTCGCCAATGGGGACGGCATTAACCGAAGATCAATTGCGTTTGCTCAAGAGATCGTCGCGGCGCATTGTCCTGGCGCTTGACCCCGACGTCGCCGGGCAAAAAGCCGTGTTGCGCGGACTCGACGCGGCGCGTCAGGCGATGGACCGAGAGGGCGAGTTGGGTTTTGACGCGCGCGGCTTGTTGCGCAACGAGGCGCGTTTGCAAGCGGATTTGCGCGTCGCTTCTATGCCCGACGATTTAGATCCCGATGAAATTGTGGCGCGCGATAAAGACGAATGGAAGCGCTTGATTGAGAACGCCAAGCCGGTCGTCACGCATGTTATGGATACGCTTGCCGTCGGACAGAATTTAAGCGACCCGAAAGTTAAGAATCAAATCGCTTTGCAAGTTTTGCCGTTGATTGAGGATTTGCCCAGCGCGATTGAGCGCGATACATATCGGCAACAGTTGGAGCGTTTGCTCAAATTAACGGAAGGCGCGTTGCTGGGCGCGCAACCTCAAGGTCAAGCGTTGCGACGTAAACCGCGCGCCACCGCTTCAGGTCAAAGAGCGCCGACGACGGCGGTGGCGATTAATCCCACCTTGAAAACCGAATCCTATTGTATTGGCGTTTTATTTCGCAAGCCCACGCTGTTGTATGGTTTGGATCGAAAACTTCAAGAGCTAGGTTTGAGCGAATTGACGGCGAACGACTTCGGATACACCGACCATCAATTGTTGTTTGACGTTGTGCGTCTGGCGGTGGGGCAGGACGAAGAGGATCATCATCTTTACGCGCTGAGGCGAACGCCTGAAACGATTAGCGCCGTTTCAAAAGACTTGCTCGCGCAAACGGATAATCTTGAACCTGTGGACGATAAATTGTTGGAAGAGTTGCTGGCGCGTTTTATTGACTTGCGCCGCGCCTACGCGTTATTTAATGTAAATCAATTGCGTTTCTTGCAAGAGGAAGAACAACAACAGGGCGGCGCAAACCTAAAACTGTATCAAGAACAGACGATGCAACTGACGCAATTGGTGAACAGTTTGGATCAGGCGAAGAAAAAAATATCCTCCCAGCGGCGGAAGTGACGGCGAAACGTCGCCCGTGCCGCTTTCTATTCGCCGATAATTTTTATCAACGCGCGTTTTTTTCTTCTGCCGTCAAACTCGCCGTAAAAAATTTGTTCCCACGTTCCGAAATCAAGTTGCCCGTTGGTGACGGCGACAACCACCTCGCGTCCCATGACCTGACGTTTAAGGTGCGCGTCCGCGTTGTCTTCGCCCGTGTCGTTGTGGCGGTATCCGCTGACGGGTTCGTGCGGCGCGAGTTTCTCCAGCCATTTTTCATAATCGTGATGCAATCCCGATTCGTCGTCGTTGATAAAAACGGAAGCGGTGATGTGCATGGCGTTGACCAAGCACAGCCCTTCTTTTATTCCGCTTTCACGTAACGCTTCTTCCACTTGCGGAGTGATGTTGACGAAGCCGCGCCGAGATGGGATGTTAAACCACAGTTCTTTGCGAAATGATTTCACAATTTTCCTCGTTTATTCAAACCATTTTTCGTCCAGCGCGTTCCATTCGGCGCTTTGTTTGGCGCGCTCTTTCCAGCTTTCTTTTCCGCTCCACGCTTCAATTTGAATGGCGTAAACGGCGGTGGCGCGTAATTCTTTATCCGTAATTTCTCGATATTCTTGTCCCGCCGTCATCGTTGGAAAATATTTTTTGATGAGCCCAGACAATGCGTTGCGCGCTTCTGCCGGGTCGCTGACGACGCGAGCTACGCCGAAGACGACTACGCTTCGATACTGTAACGAGAATTCAAAAGCGATATTTGACGGCAGTAATTTTCCCAATTCGCTCGCTTCTAAACAAACCTGCGGGTTGCGCTCAACGTTCGCGCAGAGCCTACCGACCAGATTGGAATGGAAAACGATTTGGCGGTTTTTTTCATCGTACCAAAAAGAAATTGGATGAATGAAGGGTTGCTCGTCCCATGAAGTGGCGAGGCGACCGACTTGGGCGGCATGAAGAAATGCGCGAATCCAGTCGTCCTCGCGTTTGCGTTCGGGAAGTCTTTGAAACGCGGTGGGAGGTTGATTTTCGTAGTTGCGAGACATGTTCAGTTTGCTCCAGTTTATATTTTGGGCGGGCTTATTGATTGTCAACCAATAAGTATTTATACCATTTCCATTGCGCGATATAGCCGCTGAAAAAACTAAGCGCAATCAGCGCCCAACCGATTGAGTTAATATTTCCAATAAAGTTAATCAGGAAATAAACGGACGCCCCCGTGGTGAGCGCGCCGAGCAACGCCACTTCAATCGCCATCAGGTTAGCGATGCTAAAGGGTTTATCCGTCGGGGGAATGGATTTAATGCGCCATTTGAAAGCGGACGCAATTTCAGGGTTTTCTTTAATATAGTAATCTTTGATTTTATTCATCGCCTCGATGGATTCATGCCAAGCGGCGCGCAGTCGAGCGAGTTGGGCGATGGTCAGCGCGCCCATGAGGGTCAGCACAAAGAAGAGCAGGAAAAACGCGAACGATACGCTCTGCACCTGCGCCTCCGCAAATTGCGAGCCGAGAATGGCGGCAACCAGCGAGCCGGCCGAGATAAAATAAAACGACGTCACGCGCGAGCGGTCTTCGTTTGCCTGAAAGGCTGTGTTGGCGATATAGTCGAATTCGGCTTGCAACATGTCGTCGGCGCTTAATTTTTGTTTGATTGTCATGGTTTCTCCTGTAAAATGGCGCGCCGCACGGGGCAACGCGGACGTAAAAATTGTTTTTGGGAGCGAATTTTACGTTGTCTCTGTTCTTAAATTCAAGTGTGTTATATACTCAATCCAACGTTTCCTCAAGGAGGTTTTTATGCTGACCATTGAAAAAGTGGATCCCGGCAATAAAAGGCAAGCGCGACGTTTTGTGGAATTGCCGCATCGCTTGTACGCAGATTGCGCGCAATGGATTCCGCCGTTGAACGTCGACGCCTACAACCAACTGAATCGCAAGAAACATCCATTTTACGAACATTCAGACGTGGAATTTTTCCTCGCGGCGCGCGACGGGCGCGACGTTGGGCGCATTGCCGTCATTGAGAATAAGCCGTTTAATAAATATCACAACGCAACGCAAGCCAGCTTTTATTTGTTCGAGTGCGAAAACGATTTGGAAGCGGCGACTGCGTTGTTTAATACCGCCTTTGAATGGGCAAAAGAGCGAAAGTTGAACATGCTGGTTGGTCCAAAAGGGATGGGTCCGTTGGACGGTTACGGCATTCTAATTTTTGGTTACGAACAGCGCCAAATGATGACGATGGTTAGTTATCATCACGCCTATTATCGCGAACTGGTCGAGGCGCAGGGGTTTGAAAAGGAAGTGGATTTTGTCTCGTGCTATTTGCCCGCCGATCAGTTCAAGATCCCCGAGCGCGTTGAAAACATCGCCAAGCGCGTGATGCAACGCGGACATTTGGAAGTGAAGCGTTTCAAAAACAAGCGCGAATTGATTTCATGGGCAGGGCGAATTGGACAAGCCTACAACGACGCCTTTGTGAATAACTGGGAATATTATCCGCTGACGCAACGCGAAATTGATTTTGTCGTCGAGAATATTATGACCATTGCCGACTATCGCTTGATCAAAATTATCACGCATGGCGAAGACGTGGTTGGCTTCTTGTTTGCGTTCCACGACGTTTCCGCCGCGCTTCAACGCGCCAAAGGAAAACTTTTTCCGCTGGGCTTGTTCGATATTTTGATGGAAATGCGCCGGACGGACACGGTTTCGGTGAATGGCATAGGAATTTTGCCCGAACATCAAGGGCATGGCGGAAATGCGTTATTGTATTATACGATGGGCGAAACCGTGTTGAATTTTCGGCAATTCGTTCACGTTGAAATGACTCAGGTCGCCGAGACCACCAAGCAAATGCGCGCGGACTTGAAGAACTTGAACGGGGTTGAATATAAAAATCATCGCGTCTATCGAAAAGAATTGTAGACCGATTTTAGACGCTAAACGCCAAAGGCGCGCTCATCCGATGTTCTTCCCCTTCTTCAATTTTAGCTAACGGCAAAATAACGTGGAATTGACTGCCGGGCAGGTTGATTTCGTCATAGCCGGGGCTTTCCACATAAATGCGTCCGCCGTGCGCTTCGACGACGCCTTTTGAAAGAGCTAATCCAAGTCCCGCGCCGCCGCCTTTAAAGCGCGTTTTGCTGGTCGAGTGTTTGCCTAGTTCGCCGGGCTGATAAAACTTGGTGAAGATAATTTCGCGGAAGTTCGGGTCTACGCCCACGCCGCTATCGCTAAAAATAATTTCTATGCCGCCGTAAGGAAGGTCGACGATTGCGGGGATGCTGTGACCCGTGATTGTAATTTTCCCTTGATTGTCGGTAAACTTAACGGCGTTGCTTAGAAGATGATGAAATAACTTGCGCAACAAGTTTTGATCCGCTTTGATGTGCGGCAGGGCGGGAAGGTCTAACAAGAGGGATTGCTTGCGCTCGTTGACCGCGTTGGTTTGTTCGAGACAAACTTCCCGAATGAGAAGTCCCAATTCTATCGGCTGAATGTGCGGCTTGAGCGAACGCGCGTCAATTTGCGCGATGTCGAACATTGAGTCCATGACTTCATGCAAACGGAGCGTACCGTCGTGGATTTTTTTCATTATGGATTTAAAGTTTGGAGACAGGCTATCGTCTTCCATGAGCATTTCGCTATAACCTTTGATGACCGTGAGCGGCGTGCGAAGTTCGTGCGAGGCGATGCTGATAAAATCAGATTTGGCTTGGTCAATGCGTTCGAGGTCGCGGTTGTTTTTTTCGAGCGCATGGCGCGCCTGACGCAGTTCGTTGTTCAACCGCATGAGATTATCCACCAGCCGCGCGTTTTCTAAAGCGACGGCGGTTTGACTCGCGTGCGAGCTCAAGGTGACCAGGTCTTCTTTGGTGTAGCGATTGCCGCTTAGTTTTCTGCCAAACGCCAGCAAGCCAATCCATTGCCTTTTGGCAAAGACGGGAATGTACACTTCCGTTTGCAACTGACTAAACCATTCTTTTTCGGCCGGCGCCGCGGAGCGAAACGCTGGAAGCAGGTCGAGGTCGTATTGCAACAGCGGGCGTTGTTCCCGAACAAAATAAGATGCGATGACGCCCGTCTCGTTCAATTCGACTTCGATTTTTTGCCTTTCTTCGGGACTGCGCGCGGAACTGAAGCGGTATGTTTTGTGTCCGTCGGCTTCGCGGTCTGAATCGACGAGGAAGAGAAAACCGCGCTCAAGTTGCATGGCTTCAAGGATGATGCCGACTGCGACGCTGGCGAGACGATCCATGTCGAGGATGTTGCTGATGCTCTCGCTGTATTGACGAATGGTGTGGCTGGCGTCGTATTGATCGCTCTTTATCCATGCGTTCAACGCGCGCGAGATCAAAGCCAGCGCGGGCGCAAAGGGCAACGCCGTCAATAAAGCCATCAGCGCGCCCGCTAACAACGGATTAAATTTAGCGCCAAAGGCGGATTGCAACAGCAGGAAGCCCGCGACGTACCATCCCGCGCCGATGAACGTAACCAGCAGATATGCCAGCGTCCGTCGTAGGATTTGCCGCAGGTCGGGTAAATGATGCGTGCCAACCACATACGCCATCATAAGCGCCACCGCCAAACGTAGGGGTTGTCCTGCAATCTCCACGTTGGAGAACAGCAAAACGTCGCTTGTGAACGTCAGAAAAATAGTCAGCCACCAGTAACTTAAGCGATTGCGGAATAATTGTTGACGCGCCTCTCTGTTTGCGTTGGCAATGGCGATAATCAAACCGATTGAAAAAACAAGCCACCCTAAAATAGCCCAGCTCGGACCAAGTCGCACGCGTTGCAAAGCGACGCTCCCGTTTGTCCAGAGCGTGTCTGGCAGATTGAACGCGTTGATGTGAATCAACGCGAGCATCAGAACCCAGAATGCCCACAGCCCAGCCCACGCCTTCCATGTTTCGCGCTTTAAGAAAGTTTGCAACGCGACCATAAAAATAGCGATGAGCGTGAGCGCGACGTAAATTTGTAATGTCTGAAACGCCAACGGGCTGTTTTGCGTCGCGTCCTGATTGCGCCACACCGCCTCCGCGACGCCGATTACCATTGCCAGCAGGGCGTAAGAAGCTACGAGCCAGATTGCGGCTCCATGTCCCTCGTCTCTTCGTTGCGCGGCAAAAAAAATAACGGGCAGGTACAACGCGCCGAGCAAGAGCAGTAAAACAAATTGAATCAGCGATGCGTTCATAGTTGCAGGGAAAGATTTTACCCGAAAATTTTCGTTAATCGGTTATCATTGTTGTTATGCTTACCTCTCGCGTCTCCCGCCTCAAATACAATTTCTCCGCCGACTTCTTTCGCGCGGATGGACACGTCGTATTTTCGGATATTGCCTCCGCCCGCGCTTTTGCGGCGCAGATGATAAAAATTCGCGCAGTCAGCGGAGCCGACGCGCCCGTCGTCTCCGCCGCGGATTTATACGCGCTTTCCCTAATTGACGAAGCGTACCACATCCTGCTCGAACGTTTTTTTAGCAAGTATACGGGCGTGATGGGACGCGCGATGGGGTTTCTGCAATCCAATCTCGGCTCAAAATACGACTTGACGCTTAGTAAATTTACCGAAGAATTTCCGCCCTTGTCGGTTTTTCGCGGCGAGGTGACGGCGGGCGTATACCTTGCGACCAAAGTTCCGCATGTCGGCAGTTTTGGGCGCGGCGTTCGCGGGGCGACCATTGAAGAAATGTTGCTGATTAATAACGCCAACAGAAATCCCGCTTTGCCGTCTTACAAAGATTTGATGGACGAAGCCATCATGGGCGAAACGGCTTACGAAACGTGCGTACGCCATTTGATTGATTTTTTCTCGCGCCACCCCGGGCATGGCGACGAGTTCAAATTGGGAGAAAGCGAAAGCATCGTTGATATTCTCAGCGCGCCCATCAAAGCCGCGCCCGATTCGCTCGAAGGGCAATTGCGTTTTATCATCGAAAAATGGGGACATTTATTGGGCAAAGCGTTCGCGTTGCGCATGTTGCGCGGTTTGGATTATCTGCGCGAAGAAGTCGTTCGCAAGCAAGGACCGGCGGACACGCTCACGGCTCAAACTTTCGTTCCCGATTTTACGAGTAGCGAATACGCGGAGTACGAACGCTACAGTCAAGATAAAGACTGGATGCCGCGCTTAGTCTTGCTTGCCAAAAACGTCTACGTTTGGATGGGGCAACTTTCCAAAAAATACCAGCGCGAAATCACGACGCTTGACCAGATTCCAAACGAAGAATTGGATTTGCTTGCCGCGCGCGGATTTACGGGTTTATGGTTGATTGGTTTATGGGAGCGCAGCCGCGCCTCGCAACGCATCAAGCAACGCATGGGGCAGGAAGACGCGGTCGCTTCGGCGTATTCGCTGCACTCTTACGACATCGCCAGCGACCTCGGCGGCTGGGACGCGTTGAGCAATTTTCGCGCCAGAGCGTGGGAGCGCGGGATTCGCCTCTCAGCGGATATGGTTCCAAATCACATGGGGATTGATTCAACTTGGGTGACGGAACATCCCGACTGGTTTTTATCTTCGCCATCGTCCCCGTATCCGTCTTACTCGTTCCGCTCTGAAAATCTCGCGGACGATTTGCGCGTGGGAATTTATCTCGAAGACCATTATTACGACCATTCCGACGCCGCCGTCGTTTTTCAGCGCCGCGATTTGCAAACGGGCGACCTACGCTACATTTATCACGGCAACGACGGAACGTCTTTTCCGTGGAACGACACGGCGCAACTGGATTTCACCAACCCCGAAGTGCGCGAAGCCATTATTCAAGTGATTTTGCATGTCGCGCGCAACTTCCCCGTCATTCGCTTTGACGCGGCGATGACTCTCGCTAAAAAACACATTCAACGCTTATGGTTTCCCGAACCGGGCGGCGGCGGCGCGATTCCTTCGCGCGCGCAATACGGCATGACCAAAGCCGAGTTCGACGAAAAAATTCCGCAAGAGTTTTGGCGCGAGGTGGTTGACCGCGTCGCCGCCGAAGTTCCCGACACGCTTTTGCTTGCCGAAGCCTTTTGGCTATTGGAGGGATATTTTGTGCGTACGCTCGGCATGCACCGCGTTTACAACTCCGCGTTTATGCACATGCTCCGCGACGAAGACAACGCCAAGTATCGCCTCGCCATCAAAACCACGCTGGAGTTTGACCCGCAGATTCTCAAACGCTACGTCAACTTTATGAGCAACCCCGACGAAAAAACCTCCGTCGAACAATTTGGCAACGGCGAAAAATATTTTGGCGTTTGCGCGTTGCTTTCCACCTTGCCCGGTTTGCCCATGTTCGGTCATGGACAAATCGAAGGTTTTAGCGAAAAATACGGGATGGAATTCCGCCATGCCAAATGGGATGAAACCTACGACGACGGACTGATTCGCGGACATCAATGGCGCATCTTCCCGTTGCTTCATCGCCGCTATTTGTTCGCCGACGTCGAAAATTTTCTCCTCTTCGATTTTTATACCGACGGCGGCGTGAATGAGAACGTCTTCGCCTACTCCAACCGCTTTAACGACGAGCGCGGACTCGTTGTTTATCACAATAAATTCGCCGATACGCGCGGTTGGATCAAAACCTCCGCCGCGTATAAATCAACGGATAAATTGGCGCAAAAGAATCTCGCCGAAGGAATCGGTTTGCCGCGCGTTGGCTACGTTGTCTTCAAAGATTACGTTACCCAGCTTGAATATATCCGTCCCTGCAAAGAGTTGTGGGAGAAAGGCATGTACGTTGAATTGGGCGCGTATCAATGCCACGTTTTTATGGATTGGCGCTTTGTCGGCGAGCATGAGTGGAAAATAATTTGCGAGCAATTGAACGGCGCCGGCGTGGAATCCATCCATGAAAAGTGGAAGGAATTGGTTGGGGCGTTAGACGCGGAGAAATCCGAAAAGGAAGAAAGCGCGGCGTTGAAGGTTGCGCAGACGGAAGAGAAGAAAGAGGAAAGAAGAAAGCGCGAAAAGAAAAACGCCAAACTTAAAATGCAAAACGGCAAAGGCAAAACGAAGAAAGTCGCCGGCGCGCTTAAGCCGGTCGCAAAGAAAACGCCGACAAAATCTAAAACGCCCGCCGTGAAAAAGGTTGTCGTTGCGAAAACGAAATCTGCGCAGAAACCAACGGCGAAAGCAAAGTCCGTTGTCAAGCCCAGCGTAAAGCGGACGGCAAGTAAATCTGTCGCGCCGAAGAAGGTTGTCTCGAAGGGGAAGAAGCCCGCGAAAAAGAAATTAATCGCGCTAAAGAAGTCAAAGTAACTCACCTGACGCGCCCTCACCCTACCCATCTCCCGTAGGAGATGGAATTGACTCCCTTCTCCCTGCGGGGGAAGGGCTGGGGATGAGGGCGAGAAAGTGAAACGCGACGCTCTCTGAGTTTTCAAAAAACTCAGAGAGCGTTTCTTAAAAGTACAATTCACCACAGACGCTTTGCGCGCGGATGAAAAGGATTTAAGAGTTTGTTTGAGACTGTTTTTATCAAGCATCCGTGTTTATCTGCGTTCATCTGCGGTTGAAAAAAAACGAACCAACTCATCGTCTTGCCGTCAAAATTCCCACTTCTTCAAAACGTCCATCGCCTTGTAATGCGTCAAATCTAAATGCAACGGCGTGATGGAAACATAGCCGGCGGCGAGCGCGCCGAAGTCCGTGCCGTCTTCGATGACGCCTGTCGGCGCTTCGCCGCCAATCCAGTAGTAGGGTTTGCCGCGCGGGTCAACGCGCTCGTCCAACGCGTCGCGGTAGACGCGGAGTCCTTGCCGCGTAATCATGTAGCCTTTGAGTTCGGTCGCTTTTAAATACGGCACATTGACGTTCAACACCACGCCGTCGGGTAATCCGTCCGCAATGACTTTTTCCGCAACGCGCCGCGCAACCGTCGCGGCGGTTGAATAATCCAACAAGCCTTTGAAGCCTTCGGGCGAATCGAGCGAGACCGCGATTCCCTTCACGCCCGCGATGACGGCTTCCATCGCGGCGGTGACTGTTCCCGAATAGGTCACGTCGTGTCCGAGGTTCGGGTTGGGATTAATGCCCGCAACGACAAGGTCAATCGGCTCTTCAATCAAACCGAGCAAAGGCAACGCCACGCAATCCGACGGTGCGCCGTCGGACGCGAACGCGGGCGTTCCGTCCGCGAGCAAAACTTCTTTCACGCGCAACGGACGGTCCATCGTTTTTACATGCCCCGAAGCCGACCAGTTTTTATCAGGCGCAAAGACGGTTACTTTGCCAAGTTTTCTCATTTCCTGCGCGAGCGCGAGGAGACCCGGCGCTTGGACGCCGTCGTCGTTGGTGACAAGGATGCGCATTTTTGATTTCCGATTTCTGATTTGCGATTTTAGATTTGCCGTTGGTCGAGTAGCGAAGCGCGTCGAAACCAACAATTAGAATTATAACGCGTCGTACTGGGGAGTCGTCGCCAGAGATTGATTTACCCGTTTACATATTTACCTGACTACCTGTATACTTCGCTATGCAAAAATTTCTTCCCATTCTTCGTTCGCGGCGCGCGCGACGACTTGACCAACAACGCGCAACCGACAACCGCGCGCGCGGAGCGATGATTAGCGTCGGCGCGATTCTTTCGCTGGCGCTGGCGGCGTTGATTATCGGCGGCGCGTTTGCATACGCCAACGTCACGCGCGATTTGCCTTCGGTGGAAATTTTGCCGCGTTTGTTTAATCCGCCCGATGGGTTGTTGCTGGAACCGACGCGCCTTTACGACCGCACGGGAACGCATTTGCTTTATACGTTTTCGCCCACCGCCGCGCCGCGCCGATATATTCCCATCAACGCGCAAAACCCGCAACACATTCCTATTGATTTAATTAATTCTATCCTCGCCGTGCATGACCCAAATTTTCGGAGTCACGCGGGCTATACATTGCAGGGTATTGATAACGCAACCCTTCATCCAACCATCGCGCAAAAATTGGTTGGCGATTTAATTTTGTTCAACGAAAAGCCGTCGCTACAACGCGCCGTGCGCGAGCGCATTTTGGCGGCGCAGATTACTGCGCAGTTTGGGCGCGAGCAAATTTTGGAATGGTTCATCAATAGCGCGAACTTTGGCAAAAACGCTTACGGCGTCGACGCCGCCGCGCAACTTTATTTTGGAAAATCCGCGTCGCAACTTTCGCTGGCTGAGTCGGTTATCCTCGCCGCGACGAGCGAAACGCCCGCGCTCAATCCGTTGGACGCGCCGCAAACGGCGTTGCAACGCGGGCGCGAGGTAATTTATATTTTGCATGGCTTGGGGATGATTAGCGACGTCAACGCGGCGAACGCTTTGGTGGAAGTTCCGCAGATAAAACCCGCGCCGCCGACTCCGCCTCAATTTGCTCCCGCGTTTGTTAACATGGTCTTGTCCCAATTGGATTCGCAGATTCCGCGCGAGCGCATTGAACGCGGCGGATTGAATGTCGTCACGTCGCTGGATTATGATTTGCAAAAGCAAGCTGTCTGCGTCACCGAAACTTATGCGGCGCGCATGGCGGGCGAAGCCGAGAAAGATTGCGCCGCTTCGCGCTTGTTGCCGTCGTTGCCGCCCGCCGTTACGTTGAAAGATTCATCCGCCAGCGCGTTGATATTGGATTTGAACACGGGACAAGTTCGCGCGGTGGTCGGCGAAACAAATCGAGGCGCGGAAACTCCGCTCGTGACGGCGCACCCGCACGGGTCAAGTTTGGACGCGTTTATTTATTTAACAGGATTCACGCGCGGATTGAGTCCCGCCTCGCTGACGTGGGACGTTCCCAGCGAAGGAATCATCCAAAACTTTGACGGCAAATTTCACGGTCCCGTTCGTTTGCGAATCGCGCTGGCGAACGATTATCAAATTCCCGTCGAGACGTTGAAGGCGCAAATGGGATTGGACAACGCGGCGCGAATCGTGTCGTCGTTTGGAATTGATTTAACCAAAGACGTTTCGGCGCTCAAACTTGCGGGCGCGTACGGCGTGTTTGCAAAGCAGGGCGTTTATTTTGGGCAGAACATCAACGACGAATTTTTGCCCGCGACAGTTTTGCGCGTGGAAAGCGCCGACCATGCCGTGTTGCTCGATTGGACGTTGCCGCAAGCGAAGCCCGTGCTGACGCCCGCGCTGGCGTATTTGATGACAAATATTTTGAGCGACGAATCCGCGCGAAGCGACGCGCTTTCAATCGGCAGACCTGCGGGCGTAAAAATGGGGCAAACATCGGACGGGCGCGATGCGTGGGCGGTTGGCTTCACGCCGTCGCTGGCGGTTGTGACGTGGACAAGTGCGCGCGGCGAAAGCGAGACGGTCACGCCGCGTTTCCCCGCCGCGTTGTGGAGCGCGTTGATGCGCCTCGCTTCGGGCAATACGCCCGCCGACAATTGGACGGCGCCGCAAGGAATCACGACGATGACGGTTTGCGACCCGTCGGGAATGTTGCCCACCCGCGAGTGTCCGCGTTTGGTCAGCGAAGTTTTTATGAACGGCAACGAACCCATCCAAGCGGATAACCTGTATCGCAAGTTCGACGTCAACCGCGAAACGGGCTTGCTGGCGACGGTCTTCACGCCGCCCGAATTAATTGAAACGCGAGTGTATATGCTCGTCCCCGAAAGCGCGCGCGCGTGGGCGCAAACCGCCAAACTCGACGTCCCACCGACGTCTTACGACGCCATTCAAGCGCCGCGAGTTAATCAAACTGCGAACATCACCGCCCCCGAATTATTCGCGGACGTGAACGGCGCGGTGAAAATTATCGGCACCGCCTCGGGCGCGGATTTTCAATATTATCGTGTGCAAGTTGGCAAGGGCTTGAATCCGCAAGAGTGGATTCAAATCGGCAAGGACGCGATTACTCCCGTTGAAAGCGGCACACTGGCGGAGTGGGATACGAAGGGTCTCAGCGGATTGTATGCTGTGCGTTTGCAGGTGGTGAGAGCGGAGCAACGAGTGGATACGGCGATTATTCAGGTGACGGTGAAGTGAAATGCGGATTTTTGAAGCGAGACGCGGATTTTTGAAGCGGATAGCGGATGAGAAACGGATGCAAGTAGAAATAACGCAAGGCAACTTGCTGTTGTGGTAGGCGTCAGAATATTCGATTCATCAATCTGTGCGGAACGCGGATATTATCCAAAGAACAAGGCTTTGCTTCGGTTGCCTTTCCAATTATCGGCGCGGGTTTGGGAAATTTCAATGAAGCGCAGGCGTTGGGAATCATGCTGGATGAATTGCGACAGATAGAAGTCAATGCGCGAGTTGTTGTCGTTTAGTATCGCAAACTTAAGTATAAGGAAACCCGCAATGAGCAAAACCATCACTATCCCCGCAAGCGGCGACTCTTTCTCCGCGCAGTTTCCCGACAAATGCGTTTACTGCGGTCAGCCGAAAAGCGTCGAAATCAAGTTGGACGTCGCCAAGACCGAAGAGCGAGACGGCAAAAAGATTAAATACGCCGTTCAGCTTTTTATTCCCTATTGCGCCGTTCACGAAAGCGAACTCAAAAGAAATAACGCCGTCATTTCGAGAAGTCGCGCGATTGCGTTTGTCCCGTCTTTGGTTTTTTTTCTTTACATCGCAATCTTCGCCATGGCGCCTGCAACCGGCGTACTGATTGCGATAGCCGCCGCAATTGGCGTAGCGACTATCGTTGGCGCTCTGTTTGCGTTCTTGATCAAACTTGCGTTGCGTCCCGTTTATCCATCCCTTTGGGATACGCCGATATGGTCTGGGACGCTCGGCGTCAGCGCGGAGTTCGCGCAGGGCAATGCCGCGCTTGAAATCCATTTTAGCAATCCCGCAATCGCCGACGAATTTGAACAGCTAAACCAAAGATTGAGCAGCCTTCAAAAACTAGGCGCAAACTATTATCCGTCAAACGGAGAGCGTACAACGACACATATCGCTCAAGAACTTATTTCGGTAGAGGTTCCTCCTGCAATCCGCAGAAGGAACATAGCGCGTTTCGCCTTAATCGTTTTTATCGTCGTGATTGTTCCCTTTGTCCTAATGATTATCGGGATACTTTTTCTGTCTTGACGCGAGCGGGGGTTCTCTGGAGAATAAAGTCAAGGTTCAGCGCGTGGAAACGCCTTTTGGTTTCGTATCCAAACCATAGCCCAATCTAAAATGCGCATTGGCGTACAGCGTATTGAAAAGGTTCAGAACATCAACGCATTAACTTTGTCAATCATCGCGCGCTCGGGGCGCAGGTCGGTTTCGGTCAGGCGATTCAGCGGCGTATCCACGAGGTTGTGAAGCGAAGTCATGTTCGGCTTGGCGGTATCCACGTAAAGCAAGCCTGTCACCAGCCAGTTGTTGCGCTCCGCTTCTTCCATCACGCGCAACGCTTCAATGCGGCTGGAGGGGTCGTAACTTTTTTCAAGATTTTTCAAGATAACCGTCGAGCCGTCGTGCATCGCCACCTCGCGGATTTCGCCTTCTTCCATTTCGCGTTCAAGAATGATTTCGCTACGCGGCGCGATGTAGGAAATCTCGTGTAAATGTTCTTCGTGTTCTCTGCCCCAGGCGTAAGAGTGATAGTTGTCTTCGTGATTGTTGAACGTGACGCAGGGACTGATGACGTCGAGCACCGCAATGCCGTCGTGGGAGAGCGCGGCTTTGAGCAATTCTTTCACTTGCTTGGGGTCGCCCGCAAACGAACGCGCCACAAAGGTCGCGTTGGAGACAAGCGCTTCCATGCAAATATCAACGGGCAGGAAAGGATTTTCGCCTTGCTTTTTTAAACTCAATCCTTTTTCAGCCGTCGCGGAAAATTGCCCTTTGGTCAGTCCGTACACGCCGTTGTTTTCGATGATGTACACCATATTCACGTTGCGGCGCATGATATGTTTGAACTGCCCCATGCCAATGCTCGCCGAGTCGCCGTCGCCGGAAACGCCAATGCCTTTGAGACGATAGTCGGCAAACAGCGCGCCCGTCGCAACGGACGGCATCCGTCCGTGCAAACTATTGAAACCAAACGAACGGTTAAGAAAATACGTCGGCGATTTTGAAGAACAGCCGATGCCGCTAAACTTGACGACGTTCTCAGGCACGACGTTCATTTCATACAGCGCGGCGACAATCTGGCTGGAGATGGAATTGTGTCCGCAACCCAAACATAAGGTGCTGGGCGCGCCGCGATAGTCGTTCTTGGATAACCCCGCAAGGTTAATGCCTGTCATCTGAGATTCTGTCATGGGTTTTCTCCTTAATATTTGCGCGTTAGCGCGTTCAAACGCTTTTAACTTTTCTCCTATTATACCGAATTGCGAATATTTGTTCATTAGAAATTTATTTTGACAAATCTTTCTTCTCTATTATAATGATTAAGTAAATTATTGCTTTGCGCTTTGCTTGAAAGCATGATGATAAGGAGAACGCGCCCCATGCCAAACAATCAAATGATTTCCGTGCTTTTGGCGGATGACCACCCGTCAACACGCGCGGGTGTTCGCCAAATCTTAGACCGAGCGCCAGAAATACAAATTATTGGCGAAGCGGAAAACGGCGTTGAGACACGCTCAATGCTTGAAACGCTTCGTCCGCAAGTCGTGCTATTGGATTTGCAAATGCAGAATCTAGCGCCAGCCGCATTTGCAAAATGGGCGCATGAAAATTTTCCACGGACCATTATCTTAGTATTAACCTATCATCGCAATGTTTCTTATATGGCGGGGATGCTGAGGGCGGGCGCGGCGGGATATTTACACAAAGACATAGAGTCGTCGCGCTTGATTGAATTTGTCCGTCGCGCCGCCGATGGAGAAAACCTGTTTAGCCGCGAGCAATTGTTTGAGGCGCAACAATGGGAAGCAGAAGTGGGCGATAAAATCAAACGATTGACTCTCCGAGAAATAGATATAGTTAAACTGCTGATCAAAGGGAAAAGCAACTCGGCGATTGCCGTCGCTTTGAATATCACCAAAAAAACGGTAGTTTTTCACCTAACGCACATCTCTTCAAAATTGCAAACGGGCTCGCGATTTGAAACCACGCTATGGGGAATGGATAATTTGTTAGACAACCTAGATATTTTTCCGTATTTAACCTAGCAAAACCTCTAGTAAAAACCTAGATAAATTCCTAGCGAAAGACTAGTGATTTATCTGGCGACAAAATAAAAGAGTGATTGTAAACTTCTCTTTGTAAGAAAAATCTATTTTCACAAGGAGAAAACAAGATGAACGTTCAAATACGAAAAATTCTTAATCCGTTAATCATACTGCCGTTGCTCGTCTCGGCAGTATTGATTCCGCAGGGATCCGTTTTCGCTACTGCGTGTTCTGGTTCCACATGCTACAAACAGGATCCTATGGTGTACACAAACGCAAGCGGTTCTATCTGCGCAAGTAGCGCTTTCACTTATACAGTCGCTGGTTCTTTTCAAAAATCAGGAAACAACGGAACTGTAGAGGTAAACCTTAGATACAGTGATCCAACCAATCCAAATAGCGGGGGAGGTTGTAAAGCCAATTGGTCGCGCGCGTATGTTAGAGGGGCGGTCGCGTCTACAAAACAATTAGCGGCAAAAGCATTTCAGACCAACTCCACATCGTTGAGACATACAAGATATCTAACGGGCGCGCCTTTGAGCAACGGCACAATGATTTATAGTTTCATGATAGACGGATCTGTTATGGTGACTGTGGTTGCGGCGATTTCTGGAACGCTTTGTTCATCAGATTACGGAGATCCTGATACCATTTGCAAGCCGTATTACAATCCAAACATAAGATACAGCGGATAAAAAGGATGTTCAAAATGAAAAAGATTTCTTTGCCCATTTATTTATTTTTAATTCTTATCACGACGTCGGTTGTAGCCTTTACATATATACAACGTAAATTTATCTTGCCTTCTCAAACGTCAAACAACATGCAAGTGGATCTTGTTTGGCTCGCATACGACGCCAATCATGTCGCCATAGAATATGACGTCATTGGAAACATCCAAACTTCTTACGGAAATTATGGCGATTGCCCAATAGGAAAAAGCGTGGTTGTGGGCGCGGTTGGACAGGATATTACGGGCGAAATTTATACGTCGTGCCGATTTATCTCTGAAAATAGATATTCGGTTACTCAATTCTTTTATAACGATTTTCAAAATAGGAAGCCTCAAAAAGTAAAAATTCAAATAGGCGATGTGGCTTTTTTTTCTCCTGAAAGTAATAAGGAGATCTATATTCCCGTTCTAAAAACATTTATTTTTGATCTATCAAAACAGGCGGAGTCGACAGATATAGCTGCGCGTCCAAATGAAACGGTTCGCGCCCATGGAATTGACATGGCTCTTGAAAAGGCGGAATTTACTCCGCGCGCAGTAAAAATTGACGCTTGCTTGACATTGCCAGATAATGGGGATTGGGGAGTAGACGCTTCTCTAATTATGGGCGCACAGTCTTTTCCAATTACTTATTGGGAAATCCCTAACTATCGAAACGCCAAAGCGCTTCAAAGTCAAAAGCGATGTTTTACTTTTCTAATTGCGGATGCGCGCGATTACAGGGAATTTAAAACGGGAGACATTTCTTTTACAGCTCATAAAATTTATCGAAACATGCCCGACTGCGTAGATTCCGTCAGATTTAATAAAATAAAGGATGAATTGTCGAAATATGGTATAAATCCAAAACCAGATACAACTGGCGAGTATTGCTTCGCGAACGAAATTGTAAATCTGGGAGACGTCGATGCAAACGCGCATTTATTTGGATATATTCAAGCGGCATTGAAAGAAGAAGTTGCAGGACCGCTCACAATTACAGTCAAGTGATCGTAAGCCAACACAATTTCCTTTCTACAATCTTAGAGAGGAAATTGTTTAATTTTAACAAACCGCGCAAGGAACAAATGAGACCAATTTTATTTTTTGGGATTGCAATATTTTTTCTAACGACAAGTTGTTCATTAAATCAACAGAATTCACGTCAAAACGAGAATTCAACAACTCGCGAGTCTCCAAAAGTTAACGTAACGCAACAATTTTCCACAAAACCGTCATACGAAATACTTTCTCCAACAAAGATTCGCAACGGTAATATACTGCTTGAAATATCAACGAGGCTTACTCGCTCAAACCTTGAATTTAGAGCGGACGCTACTTTGCCGCCAAAATACGAACCTGCCACTCTGGAATCCACCTTGCCAGAACTTTTTAGCAAAGTAGAATTTATTTTCCCATCTGCCGCTATTGTTCTTGAACAAAACGGAGGGGGAGGCGGGGGCGCCCCAATCAACGGTTTTTATACGGTGAATCAAGAAAGCGCATATAGAACAAAGACGCCGCTTATAAGCGGGCAAAAAATCGCAGTAACTATCATGGTAACTTTTGGCAAATTTACTGGAATTGCAGAGCCTGTTCCGTTTACCCTTACGCTCGTTGTAGAGTAACCAAAATGCCCCCCTCTATTCGTCGAATAACGTCAACGCGTAGTCGGCACGGCGGTTGGGAGGGATATGTTGCGGGTTGCGAATTATGTTTGCGAGAAATTCCACCGTTTTTAAAAGCCGATTTATACACCAAAGCCTATAGGAGTCACCGATGAAATCGAAATATCTACTCTTTACCGCAATTTGCGCCTTCTTGTTGTTCGCTCTTTTAGCTGTGACAGCTTGGCAACCCGTCTCTTCCCATCTTGTGTACGCTTCTAACGGCGCGTCGAATTCCATGCGGGAACAGACGGCTTCTTCCGTAAGAGACCCAGCGCAGATTTCAGTAAACCAGTCGTCGTCCATTGCAAACGCGCAAGCCAACAATAATGGATTATTAGCCCAAATTACCCAAATAGATTTAAACCCTGAAAATCCAAATCTCACAATTTGCGCTGATATTCCATCAGTCGCGGATTGGCTTCCGCGATTTTCTGCGGCGTATAAGGAAACAAACTATGAAATGCTGGATTGGATTCTCTTAGATCCAGAAAACAACGCTTATATCAAAAATAATCGCTGTTATTTTGTGACGTTGCCGCCAATCCAGTTGACCACAGGAAAGTTAAAAATATCCTTGGATTATTTTGAGGCGTCAACCCCTGAAAGACTGCCTGAAGATTTAATTACAAAAGTAAAAAATAATTTAAAGTCCAAAGGGCTTGATTTAGACTTTGAAATGAAAAATGTGGAACATGGACAAATGATTGTCATTACCAGAAAGCCGCTTCAATACGACGAGACGCAGGCTTATCAAATAATTCAAGCGGCGATTAAGGATGCGCCTGAAAAAGTTCACGGCCCGTGGGCGTTTATGATTGATGTCCCATAAGGAAAAACGAAGACATAAAAAGACGGCTTGTAAAAACGCAAGCCGTCTTTTTATTTTTGTTTGACAGAGAGCCTCTCTGTCAATTCGACTTATTTTTTCTTCGTTTTCGATTTCACCGCGACTTTTTTCGTCACCTTTTTCGCGGAAACCAATTTACCGATTCCCGATTTACCAACTCCCGATTTCCGCTTCGCCATCTTTCCCAAAATCCCCTCCCTCACCCACTTCGCGGATGCAGGCAATCCGTCGCCGTAAGCGACGGAGCGCAGGTTGGGCGCGAGTTGCGGATATTCCGTCGTGAGGATTTGATTCATCTGCCCGTCGCGATTCATTTCGACGACGAAGATTTGATCATGCTTCGCGAGGAATTCATCCACCTCTTTGGTGAAAGGCAAAGCGCGAATGCGCATAAAGTCCGTTTTGATTCCATGTTCTTTGTTGAGTTGATGACGCGCTTCCAACACAGCTGATTCTGTCGAGCCGTAAGCGATGATTCCAACATGGGCGTCTTTCATTTTATAAAACACGGGCGCGGGGACGTATTGCTTAGCGGTATCGTGTTTTCGGCGCAAGCGATCCATATTTTTTAAATATTCATGCGGCTCTTCGGTATATTTGGCGCGTTCATCGTGACCCGTGCCGCGCGTGAAGTATGAAGCCAGCGGATGTTTATTTCCGGGGAAAGTGCGATAACCAATGCCGTCGCCGTCCACATCGGCGTAACGTCCCCAAGTCCCTTTGAGTTTTTCAAGTTCTTCTTCAAATAAAACTTTGCCGCGATCCATCGGCGTATTGGGATATTCAAACGGTTTGCTGATCCATTGATTCATGCCCATGTCTAAATCGCTGAGGACAAACACGGGAGTTTGAATCCGCTCCGCGACGTCCAACGCGCGCCAGCCGAATTCAAAACATTCGAAGACGTCGCCGGGCAATAAAATCACGGAATGCGAATCGCCGTGACCGATGAAATGCGTAAAGGTCAAATCGCCTTGCGAGGTGCGCGTGGGCAATCCCGTGCTGGGACCGATGCGTTGCACGTCCCAAATCACAACGGGGATTTCCGCGTAATACGCGAGACCCGCGAATTCGGTCATCAGCGAAAGACCGGGTCCCGAGGTGGAAGTCATCGAGCGCAGTCCCGCCCAACCCGCGCCGACGCACATGCCCAGCGCGGCGAGTTCATCCTCCGCCTGCACGACGGCGTAAGTATGCTTGCCGTCTTCGCGCGCGCGGAGTTTCGGCAGGTATTCGTTTAATGATTCAGCCAAAGAAGAAGCGGGCGTAATCGGATACCATGCGGTAAATTGTACGCCGCCAAAAATAGAGCCAAGCGCCGCCGCCGTGTTGCCGTCCGCCATGATGAGTCCGTCGGTTTTATTCATGGGCTCAAGATAAAACGGATCTTTCTTTTCGAGGTTCGCTTTCGCCCATTCTGCGCCCGCCTTGATCGCGTTGAAGTTCATGTCAATCGGCTTTTGCCGGCCTTTAAAGTGAAAGGTCAGCGCGACGAGGATTTTATCCATATCTATGCCGATCATTTGCGCCAACACGCCGACATAGATCATGTTGCCGACCAGATCGCGGAATTCCGCCGGCACATTGGGGTCGTTGCGCACAATTGATTTTATGGGCATCGGATAGATCGTAATGTCCGCGCGGGCGATGGGTTGCTTGATATCGTCCGCGTAAAAAAACGCGCCGCCCGGCGCAACCGACTCCAGATCGCGCGCGAACGAATCGGGATTGAGCGTAATCATAATGTCGTGTTCCTCGCGTCGCGCAATGTACCCGTCTTTGTTGACGCGAATCGTGTACCAAGTCGGCAACCCCTGAATGTTGGATGGAAAGAGATTCTTTCCTGAAACGGGGACGCCCATTTTGAACACCGAGCGCAGGATGGTGTTGTTGGCGGTGGAACTCCCTGAACCGTTCCGTGTGCCGACGGTGATTGAAAAATCGTTCACTATTTTTTTCATGGTTTCCTCATTCAATTGGTTAGATGGATTTTACGGTAGCGAGGGAGGAAAGTCAAATGATAAAGGTTACTAAAATTCAATGGATTTTGTGTTATATTTATTTTGCAAAAGTTGTATAATGAGCGTAGTAAGTTGAATTCAACTTAATCAGGACTTTCGCTCAACTTCATGTCACCCTGAGCGACAGCGAAGGGTCTCTGAGACAATCGTAGAGATTCTTCGCTTCGCTCAGAATGACAAGCGAAAGTCCTGTTAATGCTTGTCGAAAGAAAAGGAGGCGCAAACAAACATAAACGTTATTTTTATATCTTGTCTAATTTAATCGCAACCAAATCAATATTAATCAAAGGAGATTATGATGGAACAAAAAAGTTGGATGACAGCGTTGTTGCTCTCGTTTTTCTTCGGTCCTTTCGGCGTTGACCGATGGTATTTAGGGTACTCAAACTGGTGGATCAAGTTGATTACCTTAGGCGGTTTGGGTTGGTGGGCGCTTTACGACCTTGTGATGATTATCATGAACAAAATGCCCGACGGCAACGGACAGCCGCTGGCAAAGTAACCGTTTTCAAAAAAAATCGTCTTGCGAATTCCACAAGGCGATTTTTTTTGTTTAAACGCGCCTTGAAGCAAACCAACGACATGAGGCGCGCTCTCGAAGCCTTTCGTTGCTATTCTCCCTCATCCCCAGCCCTTCCCCCGCAGGGGCAGGAAGTTCCCTCTCCCCACGGGAGAGGGCTAGGGTGAGGGCGCGTAAGGTGAGTTATTTAACCAACTTCCACGCGGCGGGCAACGCCAACGCGGCGGCGATTAATTTAATCGCGTCGCCGATGAGAAACGGCATTAATCCGCCAGCAATCGCTTTGCTGAAACTTCCCAGTACAAGCGCCAGCCATGAAACTCCGCAGACGTAGATGATGAGCGTACCAACTAAAAACGGGATAAACGAAGTGCGCGCGCTTCGTTCCAAGCAACGTTCCGCGAGCAGACCGACGACATACGCCGCGATGATAAATCCAACCAAATAGCCGCCTTTTGCGCCGACAACAACGGCTACTCCAAATTCTCCTCCTGCAAAGAACGGCAAGCCGATAGCGCCCTCCGCGAGATACAAAGCCAAAGCAGCCGCGCCGCGTTTTGAGCCTAACGCCGCGCCGACAAGCAACACGCCAAAAGTTTGCCCCGTAATCGGCACGGGCGTAAACGGCAGGGGAATCGCAACTTGCGCCAGCGCCGCAACAAACAGCGAACCGACGACAATCAAAAACGCGTCGCGCAACCAACTGGCGACGCGCGGAAAATAACGGGTGGAGAGGGTAGGGGCGAGAGCGATCATATCGAGGTTTCCTTTTGGGCTAAAAAATACGCAAAACGCGCTACGACTTAGAACACCGTTTTCTAAAAAAGTTCTTGTCAGTTTTTCAAAAACTGTCACGCCCTTACAATGATAATCTCTTGTTATGCAAGGATAATTGAATTGCGTAAACGCAAATCGGAGGCGCTTTATGGAAAACAAACCCACCATTCTTGTCGTAGACGACGAGCCAGCCATTCGCTTGGGGCTTGCCGCCACCATTGGGCGACATGGTTACAACGTCATTGTCGCCGTAAACGGCGATGATGGGTTTATTAAAGCGCGGCAGTCCCTACCCGACTTGATTATCTCGGACGTGATGATGCCCGCGCTGAATGGGTTTGAGATGAAACAGCAAATGAGCGTGGACCCGCAACTGGCGTCCATTCCTTTCATTTTTCTCACGGCGCGCACCGCCAACGAAGATCGGGTGGCGGGTATCCGCAACGGCGCGGATGATTATGTGACGAAGCCGTTCGTGACCGAAGAGTTGATGGCGCGGGTTGAAGCCGTTTTGCGCCGCGTTAAGACCGAGCAGGAACGCGGACGCGAACAGGTCAAACAATCCGCGCAGGAGGAAATGGATAATCTGCGCAAGGAGGTTTTACAGAATTTCAGCCACGAGTTGCGTACGCCGCTGGGGAATATCACGATGTCGCTGGATATGGTGGTCAATAATAAATTTACTTCGCCTGAAGAGCAAAGCGAGTTTATCCGCATCGCGCATTCCAGCGCAGACCGTTTGGAATCTTTAATTGCGGACATCATTCTTTTGTCGGACATAGACCAGAGTAAAATTAACAATATGCGCCAGCCGATTGACGCGGAGCATCACATTCTGGCGCCAATCAAAAGAAGGCTGGCGCGTTACGAAGCGAAAGGACTGAATTTTGTCCACGATATTGTTTTGACGGGGACGATTAAAGCCTCGCGCCGCGAGTTTACTCAAGCGCTGGTGCATCTGCTCGATAACGCTTTCAAGTTTAGCCCCGAACGCGGTAAAGTCGGGTTAGTTGTCAAGTCCAGCGAAAACGGCGGCGCGGTTATTACCGTGCAGGACGAAGGCGTCGGCGTCCCGGTTGAGTTGCGCGAAAAAATCTTTGAGCGCTTTTATCAAATCAATCAAGGCGACGCGCGCGAATATCAAGGCTTGGGCGTCGGGCTGACGATTGCGCGCGCGGTGTTTTCCAACTTAGGCGGCGAAGTAAAAATATTGGCTTCTGAAAAGGGTTGTTGCGCGCAGGCGACGCTTCCCGACTTGCGCCCAGACGATATATCTTATGGATGAGAAAACCATCCCCATTAGCCGGCTTCCCGTTGACATCAAGGCTCTGCTTGGCGGGAAAAATAAATTAGGGACAAACCTTGATTATCGCGCCTTGTTTGAACAAACGGGGGAGTGCGTCTTCATTATCGGTTTAGATTTCAAATTTATCACCGCGAATCAACAGGCTTTGCGTTTGCTGGGTTATGAAGAATATCAATTGATGGGTTTGCCCGTTGAAGAAGTCATGCGGCTCGAATCGCCTCAAGAACGCGAAGCGTTCCTTGAACGCCGGGTGAATATATCCGAATCCACCTTGAAGAAAAAAGACGGCTCCATGTTTCCCGTCGAATTAAGCATGTCGGTTGTGCATAACGACGGCGGCATGCCCGCTTATATTCAAATGCTGGCGCGCGACATTTCGGAGCGCAAACAATCCGAAGCGAGTCTAAAACGACACGCGCGCGCGCTTTCAGTCATCGGCGAAGCCACCGTCGGTTTGTTTCGTTCGTCCAACATCGAAGCGAAAATTCCCGGAGTGTTGGAATCGCTGGGTTACGCGATGGACGTCTTTTGTTGCGCGTTGCTCAACGTCAGCGCGTCCTCCGTGAAAATTCAGCATCAATGGAAAAACCACGCCGACGCCGACTTCGATATACTTTCCGCGCTCAAGCCGTTTCTTGATTCGATTACCGCCGTTCCTGCGCGCGTGTTTTCGGTCACGGACGTCGAAGTTGAAAGCGCGAATGCGCCCGTCGTTTCCATTCTCGTCATTCCCGTTCAAGGCGCCGTCCGTTCATGGGGCTTCATGGCGTTGTTTGACAAACAGAAGCGCTTGGCGTGGCTGGCGAACGAGTTTGACGCCGTGCAAACAACCGCCAACTTGATCGGCGCGGCGTTGGAGCGACTGCATTACGAAAAAGCCATTCGCCTGAGCGAGACGCGCAATCGCATTATCGTGGACGCCTTGCCCGATTTGCTTTTGCGCGCAGACCTGACGGGAAAAATCCTCGATTACAACGTGAATCCCAGTCACCCGCTTTATGCGCCGCGCGAGGCGGTCATTGGAAAAAAACTCGACGAGCTGTGGCCCAAGGACGTGGTCAAGATGATTTTAGAAACGGAGGAACAAGACGCCTTCCTTTCGTCTCATTGGGTCTATGGATTTAATTTGCCCAATCACGAGCAAACCTTTGAAGCGCGTTTGCATCCGATTAGCGCGGAAGAAGCTTTAATCATCGTGCGCGATATTACCGAGCAGGCGCGTCTTGACCAAATGAAATCCGATTTTATCAATCGCGCCTCGCATGAATTGCGCACGCCTTTAACCTCCGCGATTTTGATGGCGGAACTCTTGCAACAAGGCGGCGCGGAAAAAGAAGAGACGGATGAGTATTGGCGCACGTTGCTCAGCGAGTTGAATCGCCAGAAGAATCTGATCAACCAGCTGCTGGTTGCCGGGCGTTTAGAAAGCGGCAAGATGAAGCTCGAAGCCGTTCCCATGGATTTGACGCGCGTGTTGGATGAATCCGCGCAAGCGATTAAAGCGCTGGCGAACAAGCGCAATATTTCCATAAAACTAGAAACGCCGCATTCGCCTTTCAACGTTTTGGGCGACGTAGACGGGTTGTCGCAGGTGTTTATCAATCTTATTAATAACGCGGTGAAATTCTCGCCCGAAGGAAAAACCGTTGAGATTACGGCGGTTGCAGACGAGAATGAAGCGAGCGTCTCAGTCGTCGATCACGGACTTGGCGTTCCGCCCGAATCCATTGCGCATCTTTTCGAGCGTTTTTATCGCGCCAAAAACGTCACCCTTGCCGAAATCCCCGGCAGCGGCATTGGGCTTTACATTGTCAAATCTATTGTGGATGAACTGAGAGGAACAATCTCGGTGGAAAGCGAATTGAATCGGGGGACGACGTTTACGGTGAAATTAAGGTTGGCGAAAAAAAACGGAGCGCGAGATTAAATCTCGCGCTCCGCAATTTATTTTTCCTCAATCACTTTTACGTTCGGGAAAAATTGATGAATCGTCCCCTCCACCCAACCGTGTAACGTGGACGGCAACAACGGGCAGTTCAAACACGCGCCTCCAAGATGAACTTTGACCGTCTCGCCGTCAAACGCAACGAACTCCACCGTGCCGCCGTGAAATTGCTCGACGTACGCGCTTAGTTTTTCAATCAACCCGCGCAATTGGGTTTCTTGATCTTTTATCTCGGTTACGACCATAAACGCCTCTCGCTCACTTTGTTTGATTTGAATTCAAAATGGATTGAACTTGCTCGCGCACATTCTCCCAGCGCGGAGAGACGGCGCGCGCAAAACGCTCCAGAATAATTTTACCCGTTTCGGGATGTTCTTGAATTAATGATAAAAAATGCGTTCCCTGTATGCGCACCGCGTCTACCTGCGATTCGCTGAGTATACTCGAAGTATAATAACGACTGCCAATCATTGCCGACCAGCCAAAGACGTCTCCCGCGCGCAGGCGGGTTAAAATAATGAGCGGACCATCGTAAGGTTTGTAGCGAATTGCAACGTCGCCCTTGATGAGCAAATACAAATAACTGGCAAGATCGCCTTGTTCAAAAATCACTGTGTCTGGCGGGCAGACGAAACTCTCAAAGAGCGGTTTAAGCAGGGATGTTTGAACGGGATCCAGATCGTGAAATAGCGGGATGTTCGGCAAAGACTCAAGCATTTGATTATATGGTAATCAATGCGCGCGTTGACTTCCAGTATCAAACATCCTAAACTCAGCGACGTTTTTCACTGTTTAGTTTTTCGTTTTCTATCGTACGCGGCAAACCCTAAAGGTCTGCATGTCCTTCGCAAAAACCCGATTAACGAAAAGACCTTTAGGGTTTCTTTTGCGAAGGATATGTACGGTAGAGAAGTTTTTCATCGGTTATACTCAGCGCGTTGCGTTTTTGGGAGGCAAGTCTTCCAAATTCAGAGACGTAAAACAAACTTTCTTTATCTGATAACTTCAAATGAATACAACCGCTTCTCAATCTTCCCCCAAGCGTTTTTTTGCCATGCTGTTGATCGGCGCGGGACTTGTCTTGATTGGGGTCATGCTTTTCGTGTTTTTGAACGACGCTCCCGCCGCGACCTCTTCGTCTTCTTCTCAGGACTTTTCAACGATTCCCGTTAAAGTGAATTTTGCCGCGCCTGATTTAACCCTGACAAACCTTTCGGGAAAGCCCGTGGCTTTGAAAGATTATCTTGGCAGCGTCGTTCTGGTTAATCTCTGGGCGACGTGGTGTCCTCCGTGCAAGGAAGAAATGCCGACGTTGCAAGCGTTCTACGAGAAATATAAAACGAACGGTTTTGCATTAATCGCAATTGATCAGGAAGAAACGCTCGACGTCGTGACCCCGTTCGTTAAAGAATTTGGGTTAACCTTCCCCGTGTGGTTGGATGAAAAATATTTGGCGGAGCGCAAATTCAAAACGTCGAATCTGCCCAGCTCCTATGTTATAGACCGCAACGGAACGGTGCGCCTGATGTGGATCGGCGCGATTTCAGCGAAGAATCTTGAGAAATATGTCCCCGCTATAATTACGGAGTGAAACATGGATGTTTTATTAAATTGGAAAGGCAAAATGTCTTTTGAAGGCGTCAGCGCTTCGGGTTTTACGCAAAAAATGGACGCGGGCGCATCGGCGGGTGGAAGCAATGAAGCCGCGCGACCAATGGAATTTATCGCGCTTGGGTTGGCGGGTTGCACGGGCATGGACGTTATTTCAATTTTGCAAAAGAAGAAGCAAACCGTTGTAAATTTTCAAGTGAAGGTTTACGCGGAACAAGCGAACGAACACCCGCGAGTTTTTACCGGCGCGACGATTGAATACCTTGTCGCCGGCAAGAGCGTGGACGAAGCCGCGTTATTGCGCGCGATTGAACTTTCAGCGGAGAAATACTGTCCCGCGCAGGCAATGTTAAGCAAGGCGTTTCCAATCAAAATGGTTTACAAAATTTTCGACGACGATGGGGAAACAATAAAAAGCGAAGGCGAATATATCCAAAAGCGATAGTATCCGCCGCCGACTGCCGCCTGAATAACGGCGGTAAAATTTGCTAATTCATTTGAGAAACAGGGAGAAATTAAAATCTTGACGCCCATAATTAGCCATGATAACCTTGCGCCCAATACGCTGAATTGCCTTTGAAAATGAAAGGCTGACGGCGTAAAATTTCTTAGCAGGAGAAGTAAAAATGTCAGAACGTTTTGTTGGAACCGTCAAATGGTTTAATGCGACCAAGGGCTATGGCTTCATTGGCCGCGACGACGACGGCGGCGAGGACGTCTTCGTCCATTTCACCGCCATTCAGAGCGATGGTTATCGCAAACTCGAAGCCGAACAAAAAGTGGAGTTCTCCATTGAAGATGGGCCCAAAGGTTTACAAGCCGCCGAGGTGAAATTGCTCGCGTCCAACTGAGCCTGACGATTAAAAATTGCGAACAGAGGCGGAATTGCCGAGAGGCAATCCCGCTTTTTTGTTAAGGGACGCGCGCGAAAAGACGTTACTTTTGTTACTATGTTCGCTCGCGTAAATATTTTATACTGAAAATGGGCGCGATATTTGGCGATATTGACGGCTAGTTGCGCTTCTGAAATGACTTTCGCTTGTCATTCTGAGCGAAGCGAAGAATCTCTACGATTATCTCAGAGACCCTTCGCTATCGCTCAGGGCGACACAAAAAAATGACGCCATAAGAACGAAAATCCTAAATCTTATGAAAAACCGTAATTTATCGCTTTTAGCGGCATAGTCGCCGCCGAGAACGGCGGCTTTAATCCATCGCATTCATAAACACACAGAAAACACACTTTTTTTTCATCAAATTTTCATTATTCATACATATACTCTGCTTCTGCGATAAAAACGTTTTGCTTAAGTCAATGGCGTGCATTGCAACGCTAGCGCGCCAGACATAACTTTCTTGAAATTTTAACGACTAATGATTGACGGCTGTTATTCGACGGCTGATTAGATAAAGGAGATCCAATGTCATTTTTAAATATCTTCAAAAGCGATTCCACTCGTCACACTACGCTGGCGGAAGGACATGTTGTCCCTGAACCTGCGCGTTGCGTACAATGCGGGATTTGCACTTACAATTGCCCGATTGGAATAGACGTGCGCATGCATGTCTGGCGCGACGAAGCCGTGATCCACAGCGAATGCTTGACGTGCGGCGAGTGTGTGGCGCGGTGTCCGCGCGGAGTATTGCGTTTTGTGCAGACTGACCTGTTTGAGCGGAGCGTTGCATGAGGTACGTCATTATCGGCGCGGGGGTGGCGGGTTTAGCCGCCATTGAGGCGGTCCGCACTGTGGATAAAGCGGGGGAGATCATTATGATTAGCGACGACCCGCATGGGTTTTATTCCCGACCCGGGTTGGCTTATTATTTAACCGGCGAAATTCATGATCAGGCTTTATATCCGCGTACGCAACATGACTATAAAAAACTAAAGTTTAGCTTTGTCAAGGGACGCGTTACGCGTATTTTACGCGCGGAACATCTGTTGGAAATAGACGGAAAGTCGCGGCTGGCTTACGGCAAGTTATTAATTGCCGTTGGCGCGCGCGCTTTGCCGTTGAAAATTCCAGGGGCAAACCTCGCTGGCGTCGTGAAACTGGATCATTTAAACGACGCGAAAGGCATTCTAAAATTGGCGAAGCGGGGCAGAACCGCCGTTGTCGTTGGCGGAGGCATTACGGCGCTTGAATTGACCGAAGGATTGCTGGCGCACGGCATGAATGTTCATTATCTTTTGCGCGGCGACCGTTACTGGAGCAACGTGCTGGACGAGCAAGAGTCGCTGGTCGTAGAACAACGCATGCAGGAAGAAGGCGTGACCTTATACCATCGCGCAGAGCTGGCGGAAATCATCGGCAAAAGGGGATACGTCCATAGCGTTCGTTTTATGGATGGGCGCGTGATGAAGTGCGATATGGTGGCTTACGCGGTTGGCATCGTCGCTTGCATGGATGTTACAAAAGGCGCTGACTTAAAAGCAGAGCGCGGAATTCTAGTGGATGAACATTTGCAAACCAACGACCCCGACGTCTTTGCGGCGGGAGACGTTGCGCAAGTTTACGACCCGCTTTCCGGGCATTCGGTGATGGATAGCCTTTGGAATCCGGCGCGCGATCAAGGGCATGTGGCGGGCTTGAATATGGCTGGGCGGAAAACGGCTTATTTAAAGTCCCCGCCCTTTAATGTAACGCGTCTGGCTGGTTTGACTACGACCATTATTGGCGCGGTTGGGCATGGGAAAGATAAAGACGTCACGGGCATTGCGCGCGGCGATAGCGAAACATGGCGGGAAATGCCCGACGTTATCGTAGCGCAAAACGGTTTTGAGGTTAATCATCTCCGTCTGCTCATCGGTAAGAATACTTTGATTGGCGCGGTGTTAATGGGCGACCAGACGCTTTCCTGGCCCCTCCAAAAACTAATTGCAAACGGGGCGGATATTTCATCCATTCGCGACGCTTTATTGCAACCCAACGCTCCAATTGCGGATCTAATCGCTGATTTTTGGACGGCGTGGCGAGCAAAGGTGGCGTTGTAATCTTCGCTAAAAGGGATTCTTTGATCATCAGTGCATCACGAAAGCGCGTAATTGGCGTTCTCTAACGCCACGCAAAGCGTTGCGCTAGAGAGCGCAAACTCCGCAAGGGTTTCGTGAGCTACTGATCCTAAGATTTTAGAGACAGGCTGTTAACCGTTGCGCAGTTTGCAAAGGCAGTTAAAAAATGCCGACTTCATTCAGTCTGCGCTTTTGGCGTGTGAAGCGTTGGCGTTCCGCATGAATTTTATGCGTCAGTAAAAAAACAGAAATAAAAACAAGAGAGGTATCATGCTTCGGAGCAACATAGAACTTTGGCTTGCGTTTCTGGCGGGGGCGGTCATTACAATTGTATACGGCGCGGTGGTCTTTTTTACGCGGGAGATTCCAGCGGCGGGCGCATTGTTCGGTCATAGTCTGGGAATTGTCGGATTTATCTTGATGATTCTGACTGAAACGCTTTACAGTTTTCGCAAACGTATGCGCAGCGCGAGTTGGGGCAGAATGTCCACTTGGCTTCAATTTCATATTTTTATGGGATTGGTCGGACCGTATATGGTCTTGTTGCATACCTCATGGAAATTCAACGGCTTGGCGGGCGCGACCACGCTTCTGACGATTATCATCTCTTTGAGCGGCGTGATCGGCAGGTATATTTTTACGCGTATCCCGCGCACCTTGGACGGGCTTGAAATCGAAGGCACAGTCTCGGAAGCGGCGTTGCGACAGGCGCGTCAATTTATGGCGCTCTGGCATACGATTCACATTCCTATTGGCATTGCGTTATTCGTCTCCGCGTTTACGCATATCGGCGCGGTC